>OGCV01000005.1_pt1 | contig 116354 bp, 122 predicted proteins | sample 1570201 | NCBI WGS metagenome assembly OGCV01 (sample SAMEA2582162, study PRJEB24529) | metagenome
TTTGACATGGAATTTAGCTGATATTTAAAATATAAGTTTTGATAACTTAGCTTGGCTAATATTCGCAAATAATAAAGGTACTTTGTCAAAACCTAGCGATGTGCTAGATAACTGGGCTTAGTTAGATAAATTATAGTTTTATAAACTAATATTCTCTTTTAAATCTGATATCTCTTCATTTGTCATAATTCCAGCTATAAGAGAAAAATAATCAGGTAATCTTGTTTCAGTTGCCCATTTTAATTCAAAATTAAGTAGTTTACTTGAAACACCACCAACATCAAATCCAAGTGACTCTAAAGAGTATCTCATTAAATCTGGATGAATACATTGAACATTCTTTAATTTAGAACAGTTTTCACAAAGATTACAACCACCAGCAGAAAGAGAAGTAGAATTAGGATACAGTTTTTCTAATTTTAACATCTCATTCATTATCTTATTTTTCATAAAGTGTAAAGTTTCATTAGTATAGCTTGAAATCTTCTCTTTAGTATTAATAGAAGAAAGTGTATCCTCATCAAAAACTATTTTTACTCCAACGATATAGACATATTTGTATCTATCTACATACTCCTCTATTGAAAAATTATATGGTGGGCATGACCAAAGTTTACCGTAGTTTCTACATTGTTTGCAAAATCCTTCAAACTTTTCTATATCCCAAAAATTATTTTTTAACTCTTCTATTGTTGATGGCTTTATATATATTTCAGTATGATACAATTTTTGCCCTCCTTAAAATAATTTATAACCAAATATTAAAGAAAGTTGTTTTAATTTATCTGAACCTCTGTTGTCACTATCAACTTTAGTTTGTGAGTATAGAAGTTCCACTTGGAATGGATCAGTTTCAATACCAAAACCACCAGCAATATATGCTTTTCCATCAGGGGAAGAACCATTTACATCTTCATCAGTTCTTAAAACAGATCCCCCTTTTAAAACTATATATGGTTCAAAAAATATAGGAAGAAGATTTAATCTAGCAAGTAAGTATACAGGAACAGTTGAAATTTCAGAATCACCAACTTTACCATTATAAGCTATACCAGCACCAAAATCTCCAACTATAAATCCTTGAGTTAATTCGAAACCAAAAGTAGGAGCATAATCTTCAAAAGTTCCACTTTCATGGTTATAAGAGTTTGTTAATGTAGTTGCACCAAGTCTTAAATATCCCTCAAGAGCTAAAGCATTTACTGAAAAAGCAAGAAAAATAATACATAATAATTTTTTCATAGTAATCCTCCCAAAAGTTAATTAGTATAATAAAATTATAACTCAAAATAAAAAAAATAGGAAGTTAAAAAATAAAAAAGGATATTTGACAAAGTATAAATATAAGTGTATATTAAAATTAGATAAATATTTTACGGGAGCTGAAAAGCTGAGAGGAAATTTATTTCGACCGTCAGACCTGATTGGATAATGCCAGCATAGGAAAAATCTTCTTGAGTTGTCTTTCGGCAGCTTTTTTTATTGCTTTCAAATGGAGGAAGGTAAATGAAAAAAATTATATTGTCACTGATGTTTGTTATTTCAGCAGTTATTTTTGGTGAAGAGATTGTAGTTTATGGACCAAGCTCTTCTAAATGGATAGGAAAATCTTTTGCACCAGTATTTAAAGAAAAAACAGGAGTAGATATTAAATATGTTTCAATTGATGGATTAGTGTCAAGATTGAAATTAGAGGGAAAAAATCCAAAGGCAGATATAGTAGTTGGATTTACATCTTTAAACACAGAAATTGCTAAAAGAGAGAATTTAATAGTTCCTTATATTCCTAAAAATATAAAAAATATCTATTCAGAAAAACTTGTAATGGATAAAGAGGGATATGTAACACCATTTGACTATGGAATGTTAGCAATAAACTATGACACTACTAAAATAGAAAATGTACCTAAAACTTTAGCTGATTTAGGAAAGATAAATAAAAAACTTTTAGTTGAAAATCCATCAACTTCAGCTACTGGAGAAGAGGCATTACTATGGAGTATCGCTCTTTATGGAGAGAATTGGAAAGAGTTTTGGAAAACTTTAAAACCTGCTATATATAATGTAGAGCCTGGATGGAGTGAAGCTTTTGCTAAATTAACTACTGGAGAAGCTCCTATGATGATAGGTTATGCTACAAGTAATCTTTTCTTTGTTGCTGATGAGGAGCAAAAGAAATTTGATAGTTTCTTATTAGATGATGGAACTTTTATGTATTTAGAAGGGGTTTCACTTGTTAATAAGAAAGATATAAAAGATGGAGCAAAATTATTTATGGAATATGTATTAAGTGATGAGTTCCAAGATTTAGTACCAGCTAAAAACTATATGTTCCCAGTTACAAAGGGAGAGATGCCAGAGGGATTTGAAGTAGTTCCTACTACTGATAAAACTGTAAAACTATCTAAAGAGCAAGTTGAAGATCTTGTAAATAATCTAGATAAATATAAAAAAGAACTTGTGGATATTTTGAAAAAATAATTGAATTTTTATCTTGAATTTTTTTATAAAATATGATAACATAATCAGGATATAGAAAGATGTTAGGAGGTAAGAATTAATGAAGATATTTAATCAAAAGTTAGATATACTTACTTATAGCTCTTATTTCTTTTATTTTTCTAATTTTCAAAATTTTTTCAATTGTAATTTAAAGGAATGTAAGCCATAATTTTTATGGTTTCATTCCTTTTTTTATAAATTTTAATTTTAGGAGGATAGATTTATGAAAGATTTTATAGGGATAAAAGATATGACTAAAGAGGAGATTTTAGAAGTATTAGATTTAGCAGAAGAGCTTTCTAAAAATCCTCAACCAGAGTTAATAGATAAGAAGATAGCAGCAACTCTTTTCTTTGAACCATCAACTAGAACAAGACTTTCATTTACATCAGCAGCTATGAGAATAGGGGGAAAAGTACTAGGATTTGATTCACCAGGAGCAACTTCTGTAACTAAAGGGGAATCATTGAGAGATACAGTAAAAATGGTAGAAGCTTATTCAGATGTAATTGTAATGAGACATAATATTGAAGGTGGACCAAAATTTGCTGCTGAGATATCTAAAAATCCAGTAATCAATGCTGGAGATGGAGCAAATGAACACCCAAGTCAAACTCTATTAGATCTATTTACAATAAGACAAGAGTTAGGAAAAATTGAAGGGGTAAAAATAGCTTTTGTTGGGGATCTGAAATATGGAAGAACAGTTCACTCACTAACTAAAGCTTTAGAAATGTTCAATGGAGAGTTTTATTTTGTAGCCCCAGATCTAATTCAAATTCCAGAATATATTACAAAAGAACTAGATGAAAAGGGAATGAAATACCATCTTTGTTCAGAATATGAGCCGATTTTAAAAGAGATAGATGTATTATATATGACAAGAATTCAAAAGGAAAGATTTGAAAATCTTGATGACTATGAAAAAGTAAAAGGAGTTTACAATATTTCAAAGGATACAATAGTAGGAAAATGTCAAGATCATATGATAGTACTTCATCCACTTCCAAGAGTTGACGAAATAGATGTTGACTTAGATGATACAAAACATGCACTTTACTTTAAACAAGCAGCAAATGGAGTTCCTGTAAGACAAGCTATGTATGCTTTAGCTCTAGGAGCAAAGGAATCAAAAGCTGTTATTAAGGAAGAGGAAAATGTAGTGGAAAATGAAAAATCAGTTTGTTCAAATCCTAAATGTGTAACAAATTCTGAAGTAACAAAAAATAAGGTAATAGTTAAAGATTATGGAAAATTCTGCTACTACTGTGGAAAAGAGATAAAATAATTTTATATATAAGACACTAGGAGGAAAAATGTTTTTAGAAGATTGTTTAATTTTAGAAAATAAACATATTGCAGGACAAAATTATTTAATGAGATTGAAATCAGAAAAAGCTGTAGAAGCTTCAAAAGCTGGACAATTTTTCATGCTAAAATGTGAAAATAGAATATATACATTAAGAAGACCTATAAGCTTACACTATGCAGATAAAGAGAAAAAAGAGTTAGAGTTCTACTATGAAGTAAAAGGTGGAGGAACAAAAGAGTTTGCTCAAATGAAAGCTGGGGAAACAATCAATATTCAAGGACCTTTAGGACATGGATTCTCTACTGATATGGAAGGAAAAGAACTTATGGTAGTTGGTGGAGGAATGGGAATGGCTCCAATGAAACTATTAATAGAAGTTCTAAAGAAAAATAACAAAGTTACTTTTATAGCTGGAGGAAGAAATGCTGAAGCTGTAGAAATTCTTTCAAACTTCAATTTAGATGGTGTAGAATTACATGTAACAACAGATGATGGAAGTGCTGGAACAAAGGGAAATGTTATAGTTAAAATGGAAGAGTTAATGCAAAACAAAAAATTTGATATGGTATTTACTTGTGGACCTCATAAGATGATGGAAGCTGTTGCAAAAACTTCAGATAAATACAATACTGAATGTGAAGTTTCACTAGAGGAAAGAATGGCATGTGGAGTAAAAGCTTGTGTAGGATGCTCAATTAAAACTAAAGCTGGAATGAAAAAAGTATGTCATGATGGACCAGTATTTAAAGCTGAAACAATAGTTGATTTAGATCCAGTTGAAAAAACAGAAACTTGTTGTGGTAATTAATTAGAGGATTTTGGAGGAAGAAAATGAATAGATTACAAACTAAATTTTTAGGAGTAGATTTTAAAAATCCAATAGTTACATCTTCAGGGTGCTTTGGATTTGGACTTGAATATAGAGATTATTTTGATCCTAACATATTAGGAGGAATAGGAATAAAAGGGTTAACATTAGAAGCTAGAGATGGAAACTATGGAACAAGAATAGCTGAAACTCCAGCTGGAATGTTAAACTGTGTAGGATTAGAAAACCCAGGAATAGAGTATTTTGAAAGCCATATTTTACCAGAGATGAAAGCTGCTGGAATAACAACAAATATAATAGCTAATATCAATGGAAAAACTGTAGAAGAGTATGTAGAGATAGCTAAAAGAGCTGACAAGATAAAAGAGATAGCTATACTTGAATTAAATATCTCTTGTCCAAATGTAAAAGATGGAGGAATGGCATTTGGGGCTAATCCAGAAGTTGCTGCAAGAGTTACAAGAGAAGTAAGAAAAGTTACTACAAAACCTCTAGTAGTAAAACTTTCTCCAAATGTGACAGATATAGCTGGAATAGCAAAAATAGTTGAAGAAAATGGAGCAGATGCAGTATCACTTATCAACACACTTTTAGGAATGGTAATAGATCTTAAAACTAAAAAACCTCTTTTAGGAAATACATTTGGAGGATTCTCTGGACCAGCTGTAAAACCAGTTGCAGTAAGAATGGTATACCAAGTGTATAAAGCAGTAAATATTCCTATTATTGGAATGGGAGGAATCTCAAGTGTTGAAGATGCTCTTGAGTTTATAATGGCAGGAGCTTCAATGGTATCACTAGGAACAGGAATCTTCTCAAATCCAATGTTGCCAGTAGAAGTAGCAGAGGGATTACAAAAATATTGTGAAGAAAATGGAATTGAAAATATTAGTGAACTAGTTGGAATAGCACATAGATAATAATATAGAAAAATTTAGGAGGAAAGAGAAATGATAAATGCAAAAGATAGAATGATAATCGCTTTAGATTTTCCTACAATGGAAGCAGCAAAAGAGTTAGTAGAAAAAATTGGTGATGGAGCTACTTTCTATAAAGTTGGACTAGAACTTTTCCTTAACTCAAAAGGGGAAATGATTGAATATTTAAGAAGTAAAGGTAAAAAAATATTCCTTGATTTAAAATTCCACGACATTCCAAATACAACAGCAATGGCATCAGTTTTTGCTGCTAAACAAGATGTATTTATGTTTAACGTACATGCTAGTGGTGGAAGAAAAATGATGTCTAAAGTAGTTGAAGAAGTTAAAAAAGTAAATCCTAATAATGTAGTAATCGGAGTTACTGTACTTACAAGCTTATCAGCAGCAGATGTAGAGGAAACATTCAAATCTACATTATCACTATCAGATTTAGCTCTAAACTGGGCAAAATTAGGAAAAGAAGCTGGACTTGATGGAGTAGTATGTTCTCCTTGGGAAGCAAAATTAATAAAAGAAGCTTGTGGAGCTAACTTTAAAACTGTATGTCCAGGTGTAAGACCAAGATGGTCAGCAACAAATGACCAAGAAAGAATAATGACTCCAAAAGATGCTATAATGAATGGATGTGACTTCTTAGTAGTAGGAAGACCTATAACTAAAAATGAAGATCCTGCAAATGCAGCTAAATTAGTAGCTCAAGAGATTGAAGAAGGAATGAAAGAGGCAGGATTATGCTAGTTAAAAATTGTAAACTAGTAGTAGAGAATAATCAAGAGATCATAAGAGATATTCTTATAGAAGATGGAGTTATTACAAAAATAGATGAAAATATTCAAGCAGAAGGGCATGAGATAGTTGATGCACAATCTAACTATGTTCTTCCTGGAGTAATAGATGTTCATACACATATGAGAGATCCTGGGCTTACTCATAAAGAGGACTTTACAAGTGGAAGTAGAGCATGTGCAAGAGGTGGAGTAACTACTTTTATAGATATGCCAAATACTATCCCTGTAACAGTTACAGAGAAAGCTTTAATGGATAAGAAAGCTATGATGGTTGGAAGATCATATGTAGATTATGGATTCCATTTTGGTGGAAGTAAAAAAGATAATAGTGAAGAGATAAAGAAAGTTTTAGATAAAGTTGCTTCAACAAAGATCTTCTTAAATATGTCAACTGGAGATATGCTTATAGAGGATGAAAAAGTTGTTGAAAATATCTTTAGAGAATCAAAAATAATATCTGTTCATGCTGAAGAGGGAATGGTAGAAAAAGCTATTGAATTTTGTAAAAAATATGATAAAGAGCTTTACCTATGCCACCTTTCTAAAGCTAGTGAGATTGAGCTTTTAAAACAAGCAAAAGCTGAAGGAGTAAAGGTTTTTGGAGAGGTAACACCACACCACCTATTCTTAAATGTTGAGGATGTAAATGCAACTGAGAGAAGTAAGATGCTTTTAAGAATGAAGCCTGAATTAAAAGAGAGATCAGATAATGAAGCTCTATGGAAAGCATTAGCAGATGGAACATTAGATAGTATAGGAACAGATCATGCTCCTCATTTAATAGAAGAGAAACTTGCTAAATTAACATATGGAGTTCCAAGTGTAGAAAATTCATTGGAAATGATGTTAAATGGAGTAAAAGAAAATAGAATAACTTTTGAAAGATTGATAGAAGTTATGTGTAAAAATCCAGCTAAGATCTTTAAAATAAAAAATAAAGGTGATATAGCTGTTGGATATGATGGAGACTTAGTTATTGTTGATATAAATGATAACTCTCCAATAAAAGATGATAAGGTTATAACTAAAGCTAATTGGACACCTTTTGAAAATTGCAACAGAGGTGGAAGAGTGCTTACAACTATCCTAAGAGGAGAGATAGTATATAATAAAGGTAATTTTAATGGAATACACGGGAGGGAAGTAAAATATTATGAGTAGAGAGAAAGATATTGCAAAATCATTATTAGGAACAGGAGCAGTTAAATTAAACGTAAAAGAGCCATTTACATTTGTATCAGGAATTAAAAGTCCAATATACTGTGACAATAGAAAAATGATAGGATACCCAGCAGAAAGAAAAGTTGTTGTAGATGCTTTTGTTAAAAAACTTTCTGAAAAAGAATTTGATGTAGTAGCAGGAACTGCAACAGCAGGAATCCCTTGGGCTGCATTTATAGCTGCTGAAATGAACAAACCTATGAGTTACATCAGAGGGGAAAAGAAAGATCACGGAGCTGGAAGACAAATTGAAGGAGCAGACTTTACTGGAAAAAGAGTAATCGTTATAGAAGACCTTATTTCAACTGGAGGAAGCTCAATAAAAGCTGTTGAAGCTGCTAGAAATGAGGGAGCTGCATCTGTAGAAGTAGTTTCTATATTCTCTTATGAATTTGACAAAGCATTTAAAAACTTTGCAGCAAATAACATTCCTTGGGAATCTCTATCTAACTTCACTGCATTAATTGAACTTGCAAGAGAGGAAAAATACCTTACTGAAGAGGAAGCTGAAATAGCATCATCTTGGAATAAAAATACAGATACTTGGGGAAGATAAAATTTTTTAATTTTTATTGACAAAAGTTATTTTTTAATATATTATATCAATATATTAAAAGGGAGTAGTTAAAAATTATAGTATCAACATCACGAAGCCACGGGCTCTCTGGTACTATATACCTGAATGGTAACAAGACTTTTGATATAGAGTTTTTATAATCTCTATATCAGGAGTCTTTTTTTTATCTAAAATTAAAAGAAAAGTAAAAACATTTAGAATAATAAATATTATACATAATAGGAGGATTTTATGAAAAATTATTTTGCTATGACAAAAGAGGAGGTACTGAGTAAGTTAAACAGCAAGGAAACTGGATTGACAACTGGTGAAGTAGAGATAGCTATTGAAAAATATGGTTATAACCAGTTAAATGAAGAGAAAAAATTGAGTACAATGCAAGTTTTTATCTCTCAATTTAAAGATTTTCTAGTAATTATACTGATTATTGCATCAATTATCTCTATTATCTCTGGAAATGTAGAAAGTGCTATTGTAATTTTAGTTGTTATAATTATCAACGCAATATTAGGAACAGTTCAACATTTAAAAGCTGAAGAGTCTATTAGTAGTTTAAAAAATCTATCTGCTCCTAAATCTAAAGTTTTAAGAGATGGAGAAAAGGTAGAGGTTTTATCTAAATACTTAGTCCCTGGAGATATTGTTTTTGTTGAAGCTGGAGATGTTGTTCCAGCAGATGGAAGAGTTATAGAAAGTTTCTCACTTCTTATTAATGAAAGCTCACTAACTGGAGAATCAGAGGGAGTAGAAAAGATAAGTTCAGTGATAGATAAAGATGAGTTAGCTCTTGGAGATCAAAAGAACATGGTATTCTCAGGTAGCTTAGTTAGTTATGGTAGAGGGGTTATTTTAGTAACTACTACTGGAATGAAAACAGAGCTTGGAAAGATAGCAAGTTTATTAGAGGCAACAAAAGAGAAACAAACACCATTACAAGTTTCATTAGATAACTTCGGTAAAAAATTATCAATAGGAATTATTATACTATGTATCCTTGTATTTGGAATAAATATTCTTCATGGAGTAAAACTTCTTGATTCACTTATGTTTGCAGTTGCATTAGCTGTTGCTGCTATTCCTGAAGCTCTAAGTTCAATAGTTACAATAGTTTTAGCTATTGGAACTCAAAAACTGTCAAAGGAAAATGCAATTATTAAAAATCTAAAATCAGTTGAATCATTAGGTTGTGTATCAGTAATATGTTCAGATAAAACAGGAACACTTACACAAAATAAGATGACTGTAAAAAAAGTTTATATCAATAATGAAGTATTTAATGAAAAAGATTTAAATGTTAATGGAATGGGAGAAAATCTATTAATAAAAGAGGCTATCTTATGTAATGATGCAACTAGTGAGATAGGAGACCCAACAGAGATAGCTCTAGTAAATCTTTCAGAAATCCACTATAATCAATCTGGAAAAGAGTTAAAAAATAGATATCCACGTATTTCAGAGATTCCATTTGATTCAGATAGAAAACTTATGAGTACAGTACATAATATAGATGGGAAAATAATGATGTTTACTAAGGGAGCTTTAGACTCTATACTACCAAAAACTAAAAAGATATTAGTTAATGGAGAGGTAAGAGATATAACTTCTGAAGATATTAAGAATATTGAAAAAGTTAATATGGAGTTTGCTCAAACTGGATTGAGAGTTTTAACTTTTGCTTATCAAATATTAGAAAGTGAAAAAGAGATAACAAGAGAAGATGAGGACAACTTTATATTTATCGGTTTAACAGCTATGATAGATCCACCAAGAGAGGAATCTAAAGAGGCAGTAGCAAAATGTTTAACTGCTGGAATTAAACCAGTTATGATAACAGGAGACCACAAAATAACAGCTACAGCAATAGCTAAAGAGATTGGAATCTATAAAGATGGAGATAATGTAATGGAAGGTGTAGATGTTGAAAAACTTTCTGATGATGAGTTATTAGAAAAAGTTGCTTCTACTTCTGTATATGCAAGAGTATCTCCAGAACACAAGATAAGAATAGTAACTGCTTGGCAAAGATTAGGTAAGATCTGTGCAATGACAGGAGATGGAGTAAATGATGCTCCAGCTTTAAAAAGAGCAGATATAGGAATTGCAATGGGAATTACAGGAACAGAGGTATCAAAAGATGCTGCATCTATGATACTTACAGATGATAACTTCTCAACAATAGTAAAAGCTGTGACAACAGGTAGAAATATCTATGCTAATATTAAAAACTCAATTAGATTTTTACTATCAGGAAATACAGCTGGAATCTTAGCAGTATTATACTCTTCATTAGTAGGGCTTCCAGTGATATTTGCACCAGTGCATCTACTATTTATCAATCTATTAACAGATAGTTTGCCAGCAATAGCAATAGGAATGGAGCCATCACATGGAGATGTACTTACAGAGAAACCACGTAATCCTAAAGAGCCTATTTTAACTAAAAAACTTTCAGGAAAAATTCTAATTGAAGGAATTTTAATAGCACTATTTGTTATGATAGGATTCTATATTGGATATAAAGATAATGATGCATTAAAAGCAAGTACAATAGCATTTAGTGTTTTATGTCTAGCAAGATTATTCCATGGATTTAATTGTAGAGGTGGAGCATCAGTATTTGGACTTGGAGTATTTTCAAATAAATTCTCTATAATAGCTTTTGTTATAGGATTTGTTCTATTGAATACAATATTATTAGTACCTGCATTCCATACTATTTTCCAAGTAGTTCCTTTAACAACAAATGAACTATTTACAATATATGGACTTGCATTTGTTCCAACACTAATAATACAAATATCTAAATTTATAAAATATAGAAGATAATTAAATAATCTAAAAAATATGGAGAGGTAGAATTTTATCTATCTCTCTATTTTTTTTGAAAAAAGTTTTTGAAAAATTTTTAAAATAAAATTGATTTAATTATTTAAATGTGCTATATTCTAAAATAAATATTGTTGACTAAAAAAATAAAAAAATAAAAGTGAGGGAATTATTATGGCAAAATTGAGAGAAAGTTTGATATTTAAGTTACTTTTAGGAGTATTTGTAGGATTAATTTTAGGTTATTCCTTAGATGCAAAAATAGGTGGTGTTAGTCAAGAAACAGCTCAAAATGTAATAGGAGTAATAAACACTATAAAATTTATACTTGGACAGGTAATAAACTTTACAATACCACTTATTATTCTAGGATTTATAGCACCTGCAATAACTAAAATGAAAGCAAATGCAAGTAAAATGTTGGGAACAATGTTGATGATGGCATATCTATCATCTGTTGGAGCAGCTCTGTTATCTATGACAGCAGGATATATGATTATTCCTAAGTTAAATATTGCTGCAAAATCTGATATAGTAAAAAATATAATTCCAAAATTGATATTTAAAGTGGAAATACCACCTGTTTTTTCAGTAATGACAGCATTGGTTTTAGCACTATTTTTAGGATTAGCAGTTGTATGGACAGAATCAAAAACTTTTGAAAAACTGTTAGATGAATTAAATAATATAATGTTGAAAATAGTTTATAAAATTATAATTCCAATATTACCATTTTTTATAGCTTCAACATTTACAACATTAGCATATGAAGGAGAGATTATAAAACAATTCCCAGTATTCTTAAAGGTAATTATTATAGTTTTAATAGGACACTTTATTTGGTTAACTGTTCTATATACATTAGGTGGAATTATTTCAGGGAAAAATCCTTTAAAACTATTAAAAAGCTATGGACCAGCATATCTTACAGCAGTAGGAACAATGTCTTCAGCAGCAACACTACCAGTAGCTTTAAGTTGTGCTAAAAAATCAGGAGCTTTAGATGAAGATATAGCAGATTTTGCTGTTCCTTTAGGATCAACTATTCACCTATGTGGATCTGTATTAACAGAGGTTTTCTTTGTTATGACAGTTTCAAAAATATTATATGGACAAATTCCTTCACTAGGAACAATGATATTGTTTATTATTTTACTTGGAATCTTTGCAGTTGGAGCTCCAGGAGTGCCAGGTGGAACAGTAATGGCATCTCTAGGGATAATAATTTCAGTACTTGGATTTAATGAAGAGGGAACAGGATTAATGCTTACAATATTTGCTCTACAAGATAGTTTTGGAACTGCTTGTAATGTGGTTGGAGATGGAGCTTTAGCATTGATGCTTAATGGAATTTTTAAAAAGAAAGATAGATAAAAATTAAAAAATGCCCACTATAAAAGTAGTGGGTTTTTTATTGTCGATTTCTTATAATGTAAAAAAGTTTATGTATAGACAAATAGCTTTAATTTTTAGATTTTTTAAGTATATTTTTTATTTTAAAATAGAATTAGTATAAATTTTTTTTATAAAAATTCAGATGGACAAAAATTATAAAAGAGAGTATTATAAGACAAAAGATAGTTAGTGTGTTACTTTTTATTTAACCTTGGAGGATTGTAAATGAAATAATGAAACTATATAAAGAAGTTGAAGTTGAGCTTTTTATTTAACCTTGGAGGATTGTAAATTTTAAAAAAGATTGTTGTTCTATGAAAATAGCAACTCTTTTTATTTAACCTTGGAGGATTGTAAATTTTTACCAAAGCTTACACAAGGTATAAAATCTGTTACTTTTTATTTAACCTTGGAGGATTGTAAATTTAAAATGTAATTAATAGATATATTAAAAGTGTAGCTTTTTATTTAACCTTGGAGGATTGTAAATGATGGAAGTATCAATAAAAACTATGTATTTAAACACCTTTTTATTTAACCTTGGAGGATTGTAAATAGGAACAATACTGGAGCATTAATATTTATAGTTTGCTTTTTATTTAACCTTGGAGGATTGTAAATACTTGGTACATCTGCATGCTCATTTGATTTGATAACCTTTTTATTTAACCTTGGAGGATTGTAAATCTAAGTTTATCATAAAAATTACTAATTTCATTGTAACTTTTTATTTAACCTTGGAGGATTGTAAATAGTATAAAAAACAAATAACTTTATTAAATAGCTGGGGACTTTTTATTTAACCTTGGAGGATTGTAAATTAAAAATGTCCAATTTGATTCTTTAAAAGTAAGAAACTTTTTATTTAACCTTGGAGGATTGTTATATATTTTGTAAAGAACCTTGATATTGCCAGTATCACGAGGTTTTTATATAAAAGTAAGTGGTATCTATTAGCACTAAAAAGTACTAAAAAGTATGGTGGTAGCCAACAAATAGACAACACTTACTTTTTTTTTATTATTTTTTATTGAATTAAATTGATTGCTTTATCTAACTGCTCTTTATCTTTATGAGTATAAACCTTGCTTGTGAGGTTATAATCTGTGTGACCAAGAATTTTAACGATGCTTGTTGGATCCGCTCCAGCGTTGGATAAGAGAGTAGCTGTTGTGTGTCTACACTCATGAACTGTATGATTCATGTTTAATTTTCCCATAAGAGTTTTAAAAGCATTCCTGTAGGCTGGATAATTGAACTTTTTACCTTTTGAGTTTAAAAAAAGATATTCTTTTCCTACACTAATATTTTTAGTTATAAGTTGAAGTATAAGAGGACTGATTGGGATATCTCTTATTCCAGCCTCTGTCTTACTAGCTTTAACATGAATAACTTTATATTCATTCTCTAAGCAGATATCTTCTATTTTTAAATTAAGCAGTTCTGATATTCTCATACCTGTGTAGATCAGTATTAAGACACTATCTACAAGGTACATATTTTTATTATTCCACAATTTTTCAATTTCCTCAGTAGAAAATTGTGATTTAATTTTAACTGCTTTAAATTTCTTCAACTCTACAAACTTAACAATATTTTTATCAATAATATCTTTTTTTACTGCATAATCAAATATCATACTTGCTATGCTTTTTATTCTTTTTACACTTGCACTAGATAAACTTTCTTCAAGCTTACTGAAAAAGCTTTGAAGTGTAGTTATTTCAATATCTCTTATATACATAGTTTTTATCTCTTTGAAGTAAGCGTTATAAGTGTACTTAGTATTTTCAGCAGCTCTTATACTCAACTTTTTAAAGTGATAATTGCTCCATTCCTCATAAACTTCATCTAAAGTTACCTTTGAGTTTGGATTATATATAAACTTTCCTAGTGCCTCCATAGCCTCTTTTTTACTCTCAAAGTAGCCTACAACTACCCTTTTTTGTTTTCCATCTTCCCAACTTACAGTTTTCCTAGCAACCCATTTTTTTCTTCTATTTCCAGTCAGTTTATAGACTGTACCAAAGCCGTTTGGATTTTTCATGAAGTACCTCCTACAAAAAAAATAAGGGTATTAAGTTACCCTTTATTTTTCAATTAAAGATTATATTTTTCTCTCAATGCTTTAGAACTGACACGTCCTCTCAAGATCTTAATGTTTTTGTTTTTTCTTTTTAACTCATCATTAATCTCTCTCATTTTTTTAATAGCCGTATCTTCAGCAATGTTAAGAATCTTCATGACCTCATATTTATCCAATAACTTATCTTCATTTAGTAACTTTTCCATCTATATTCTACCTCGTTTCTTTCCCAATTTCAATGAAAATGGGAATAATTTATATTACTCCTCCACCCACTCTGCTATTTTTTCAAGTTTTTTACTATTACTTCCACAATGTTGACACCAGTATTCTCCACCTGCTACTTCTTTTAACTTTTTTTTTAAATTTTTCTTTACTTTATATATTTTTGACACAATATAAATGACTTCTTCACCACATTCTTTACATCTCCACATTTTTATCACTCTCCTCCATCTATAACCTCTAATATAATCCCAGCAACTGCTAAGATTATTATTACCCAGTAAATAAATTCCCACATGCTCATCACCTAACCAAATAAGCTCTCACTTCTATTTGAATTTCTACACTCATCAGCAATAGCTTTATAGTTTCTATAAAACTCAGTCTTTGAAATATCTAATTTCAGTATCAAAGTTTTATTATCTATCTTATAATCAACTCTACAAAGCTCTTTTAATTGTTTAATAAGATTATTTCTTTTTCTAGTGCATTTCTTATAAGTTCCTCTTTTCATTTGCCACCTTCTTCATAGCCCAACTGTAACTATTTGAAAAGCTTTTTTTAGTCCTTTTACTTTTACAGCTTTCATCTTAGCTTTGTCTTGCTCCAAGTCTTTCTCTTTAATCTCTATCCAATTCCTATCTACTCTCTTTAAGATATCAGGATCTAACCCTAATCTTTTGTGTTCTTGATAAACTTTTAAAGCATCTATTGGGCTAGTGACTACATCCTTTTTAACATCATTAAAAATATCTCCAGTATATGATATTCTTATTCCTTTATAGCTTTTAATTATGTAATTAAATACCATTTTATTCCTCCTGTAAGGAGAAGAGGGGAGATCCCTCTTCATTTTTACATCATATCTGCTAATCTATCAGTTATAAAAGCATCAACTTCCTCAGCCTCTGATTTACTCATAGTTTCAAAATCAATTCTCAATTCTTTCTTTACTACATCAACAAGATTGATTTTTAAAGGCTCTGCTAATTTTAATAACTGTACTCTATCTTCATCAGTTGCTTTTATATCATCTATAACCTCAACTACATCTCCATTGTTATCTGAGAACTTCCCTGCTATAGTTCCATCCTCTTCTATTTCATTAACTACCATTCCATCAGTTTGAAGTGCTTTTTGTATTTCTACTGATAAAGCACCATATTTACTGATATTAAGTTTCAGAACTGTTTTAAGTGCCATAGCCTCAAAGTTCTTGCTCCAGTTTGAATTTTTCTTATTGTAATTAACATCATATTGATAAGATTGACTATATCTTTTAGCATGATTTTTCATTTGTGCCTCTGTCATAAAGAGTGTATTTCTAAATCCATTGTTAAACTCTATATAACTAGCATAACCAACAGTTTTAGCCTCAAGTCTTTTATCAATATCCTCAATAAATTCTAGCTCTAACTCTCCAGTAAGCATGTTATAATTTTTAATTTCTCCCTCTTTTACCTCAATAGCATTGATATATTTATACTCTCCACTTCTCAAAGCTAGTTGTATATAACCTTTATATCCTAATTGGAACTGTGCAATCATTCCTTTTTCTCTATCTTTGTAAGGAACTATATAAGCAAATCCTAGGTTTTTCTCAATAGGAAGATTTAACACTGCACTTGCTATTGCTGCATTGATTATTGATTGAGGCTCTGCCTGTTGTAGTTGTGGAGTACCTTCAACAACTTGAACTATTGCCATCATAAAATGCCCTGATCTGTCACCAAGCAATGATTTAATTTGTTTTCTTATTGCTTGTGTTGCTAATGCACTTTTTAAAGCTGGAACTCCAGTTGAAACCTCATTTTCATTTGTTACTAATTTGTTTACTGCTCTTGCCATTATTCTTCCACCTCATATTTATCTTTTAAATCTTCAATTTCATTTTCTAACTCTATTGCTCTATCATAAAAATCATCTAGTTTGTCTATTACATCTCTTATACAATAATCTTCAGGATATTTTTTTAAATCCATTAAAAAATCTCCGATTTTATCACTTAAATCTAAATACATTATGCCACCTCTTTAATTTTTTGATTTTCTTTAAGCTCTTTAAAACTAAATCTTTTAGCTCCTCTTGCATCTATCTTCCAAGTTGCTAGATAACTTCCGTTGATTACTAAGTTTTCAGTTTCAAACTCTAGCATCTTATTTTGTATGATACATGTTAGCATTTTCATATCCTTCTCAATCTCTTTAGTTTCCTTTGATAACTCTTTTTTAGTATCTTCCATAGCAAAATAGTCTTGAACTGTTTTACTATCTATGTCAATGCTTGGAACTTTCTCATATTTATTACCAAATCCTTGAAACTCAGCTTTAAGATATTCACATTCAGCCTCACATCCATTAAGCTCAGGGGCTATATTATTATCAAGGCAGTATTGGAATCTTTTTGTTATCTCATAAGCTTGAGTTATTAGTTTATCATCTCTTTCAATCTCATAAACTCTAGTAAATCTATTATCTACAAATCCAACTAAAAATCCTTTAGTTTTTCCTAGTACTGCAAGTTGTTGTTGTACTTGTGCAAAATATTTATTCGGAACTTCCTCTCTCTCCCACTCGTAAGCTGTATAACTATTTCCAGTTTTTAGCTCTACTGGATACCATTCACCTTCTATTTTTACCCAGCTATCAGGAGTACAACTCCATAGAGGATAGTTTTTATTTGCTACAACTTGATTACCCTTTAATGTGTCTTGGATCTTAATATTGAACTCTTTCTCAAATAGTACTGGAAGATGTGCAATTATAAAATCTTCTGCATAGTGTCCAAAGTCCATTGCTACCTGCGAGTTAAAAGAGATCTCTTTTTTATATCTTCCTTTTCTCTCCTTAAACATTAAGAAAGGACTTGTGTATTTATCAGGTCTATCAAGCAAGTTATTTCTATAAGCATTATCACAAATAAGAACTGATGTGTCTGTTGCTCCTATTCTTCTATGATTTAACCATTCTCCATCTCCTGAACATTCCCCAGTGAACAGAACTTCACTATCATGTAGATGTACAGTATTTTCTTCTATTAGTTTTTCCAATTCTGCTTTTTTCAATGTCCAAAAACCTTTTAAACCTAATTCCTTGCATTTAGCTCTAAGCTCTTTAACTGTCATACTCTTTCACCTCTTTTAAATTTTTGACATGGCTCTCATCAGTGTGAGAGCTGTGTTAAAAACTTAATTTTATTCTATTGGTACAGTAGTTTTTTTATATGCTTTTGCTTTTAAAGTTTGAATAAAACTTTTAGTGGCTCCAGCTTCTCTAAATAATGCATTATATAGAATTTGGCATATATCTTCTGCTTCTTTTTTATTGAGATTTATAGGTGTTTCAATTTGAGCTCCAAGATCAGCATCATTTATAGAAATAGTTATTTTAGTTTCTAATTTCATTTATTCCTCCTTAAATCTATTTAGTAAAAGTTCTAACCATCATGTAAAAATCTGTTATTGTCATTTCTCCTACTGGATAACCTAATCCAGCAAGTTTGTTTATCATTTTGTTATAATCAGATAGTTTCATAACTCCCTCCTACAACTTAAACAACTTCATTAACATATCAATTAGCTCATCAGCATCATCTATAGGTTCAAAATTATGAACTAAATCCCAATCATCAGTTTTAGGATCCCAAACATCAAGCTCAGTTCTATATCTTCCAGCTCTTTCATGAATGTATAAAGCTTTATTATTAGCTAATTCAATTTCTAAGAATCCCTGTTTTTTTAATATCTCTACTAATTTATCTTTATTCATAATTCCTTCCTCCTAAGCTGTATATTGCTCTAATATTTCTGCCATATGTTTTATGATGCACCAAAGATACTGATTGTCTGCAAACTCGTTTCTATCTAGTTCATCATAAGCATCTTTTTTTAATTCCTCACATTCAATTTCAAAGTAATCTAATTTCTCAATGATGTTTTCAACTAATTCTCTCATAATACCCTCCTAAGTTTTTATACTGAAAATCAGTATACGATGAGTAAAAAAAATATATTGTCTATACTTTTCTCCTTCTTTTTCTATATTATATACTGAAAATCAGTATAATGTCAAACTTTTTTTTAAATTATTTAATTTTTTGTTAAAAATAAGGTATAATCTTATTAAGAAGATACGGAAAAAAAGTATATTAAGGAGGCTTATATGGAATTAGCTGTACTTTTAAAAAAATATAGAGAATCAAGAAATTTATCTATTAGGCAACTAGCAGAATTGGCAGGAGTAGGAAATGGAACAATCGGGGAAATAGAAAGAGGAAAAAATAAATCAAGACCAGCTACTTTAGAAAAAATAGCTAAAGCTTTAAAACTAACACCAGAAGAAAGAGAAATGTTATTTTCTTGTTTAGTGCCTAAAGATATAGGAAAAAAGATAATAGAATCTAATGATCCAAGAGTGGAAAAATTAAATAAAAGAGAACTTTCACAATATGAGAAAACTATGAGTGAAGCATCTTTATTTTTTAACGATGAAAATACATCAGAAGAGGATAAACAAAAATTATTAATGGCAATGAATGAAATGTTCTTTTTGAGTAAAGAAATTAATAAGAAAAAATTTGCACATAAGTCAACTGATAAAGAAGATAAAAAATAGGTGTGGTGTGTATGGATATTAAAAGAAGGGTAAAAAACCTAGAAAAAAAATATGGGACTAAAAATCCATACTCATTGTGCTCTAAACTTAAAATAAGAATTTTATATTTAGATCTTGGGGAAATAAAAGGGATCTATAAAAAAGTACTTACTAATAAATTTATAGTTATAAATGAAAATTTAGATGAATTCTGTCAGAAGGTTGTATTAGCTCATGAACTTGGGCATGCTATTTTACATAACTCTAAAGAAGTTCAAACTTTAAAAGATTATGATTTATTCCCAAGGTTTAGCAATAGAATTGAATTAGAGGCAAATACTTTTGCCGCTGAATTATTAATTGATGATACAGTAGATGATTATGTTATGGATCCAACTATTGATATTGAAATTTTAGAACAATTAAAACAATTAAAAAAATATTAAAAGGTGATAAAAATGATAACTTTATTTTTTACTTTTTTTTTAGAAATTCTAACTATTGTTTTATTGATGTTATTTGATACACCATTTATAGCTCTGAGTTTTCTTGTGATTGTATTAGTTTTAAGCGTTGCTCATGAGGCTTTTTTAGAAACTCTTTCTAACATGACAACTTATGTTGATTTTAAAAGTTTGAATTTTAAAGAGCGAAGTAAATATGTTATTTTTAGAATTATAAAAAGAAATTTGAATTTTTTTGCACTTATCTTTATTGGGATTCTTTCTTATTTCATAAATCGTAAATTTGGATTTATTTATCCATGGGCTGTAAATTATTTGGAATTATTTGGAATTATTTTTGTATGTTCTATTATAATAACTGCTATTATAGAGGTATGTGTGAATTTATATATGTATAGAAAATAATTAAAAATGGCATTAAACTAAAATGCCATTTTTTTAATTTAAAATTAAAAAAAGTGTTTGACTTATACTGAAAATCAGTATAAAATATAAAAAAAGATTGTGAGGTAAAAAGATGGAAAATGAATTTTACATAACTTTATACAATAAAATTCAAAATTCTTTATTAACTTCTAAAGTGAAAAAAAAGCAGTTAGCAAAAGCTTTAAACATTTCATCCACAGCCTTATCAAAACAATTTAAAAGTTTAAGAGAAGGTAATGGTATCAATGTGAAAACTTTAAAAGTTATAGAAGAATTAACAGGAGTTAATTTTTTTTGTTTTTAATATACTGAAAATCAGTATAAAAATATTAAGAGGGGTGGGGGAGTGGAGAAGAAAAATAATTTAGTAATGGAAAAAGGGAAAATAATATTAAATGGAAATGAAATTCCTTTGGTATGGAATTATGAATTAACTAAAAAAACAGTTCCAATCAATGAAGATCCTAATAAACTTACTGATGAAACTGTTTTAAAGTTAGAAATTGTTATTGATGGAGATATTAGTATTAGAAATTCTTAGAAATAAGATTAGACACAACATTGGAAGCAATATCTTTTAAAACATCTAAAGAAAAAGAGCCTACTTTTTTAGCTATATCTTTAGTAGTATTCCAATTATTTTCAGAACGAATATTAGATAAAAATGTATGTCCTAAAGGGCTTAAATCATCAATGAAAAAGCATTCTACTTTATACTTACCAAGAAGGTATTTAAAGTGTATACATTGTTGAAGATGATAAAAGAATTCTTCTTTTGAGTAAGATCCACAATAGTTATTAAAATTTGAATAATCTATACAAATTTTATTCCCATGCAAAGTTAAAGGTTCTATCGTTAGAAGAATGTAACGTATACAGTCAGGATTTAGAATCATAGTTTTTCCCTCCAATCTTTTATAAGGTTTTATAAGGTGTTGTTGCAAATATATTATAACTTTTTGGAGGGTTTAAATCAATGTTAGGAGGTGATGAAATGTCAGGATTTACAACTTTTGGAATTATATTCTTTTCTGTAATAGCTGGTATAGCTATTGGTTGGATATGGAAGGGAAAAAGAGATAAAAATATAAAAAAATAATTTTAATATCATTTTGCTGACGTCGGCAATATGCTTGTTGATGTCAACAAAATGGTAGTTTGCCTTTATTGGAGCATATCAGCAAGTGCTATGAATCCACTTTCCTGAAAATATAAAATCCCTAAACTGGTATGTTCCAACAAGGGCAATCACTCATTATTATTTAGTATATTATTTAGTATTAATAAAAAAATTGGAGGTGAATCCCCCTTTAAAAAATTTGTTTCCAATTTTGTGTCCTTGGAGGAGGTAGATTGTTTTCAAATAATTAGATTTTAGCGGCAAATTTTGGTTAGCTCTCTGCATCGATCGTGGAGCTAGATTTATAATTTTTAAATTTCTATTTGAAAAAAATATTTGTTAAAAAATGCCTATTGAAAAATCATCGTAATAGCTGTGCCGTGCAACTCACACGAGTTGAAAAAATAATAAATAATTATTTTTATTTGGTATCTGTTCATCATCTTTAAGCCACTAGATCCAAGGGTCTTAGAAGATGGTGGGCAGTTACAAAATAAAAAAAGAGAGGGGTCTAGTGGCATAGTCCCTCAGTAGGAGGATAATATGAGAGAGATGAGAGAAAGAGACTGGTTTTGGTTAGATAATGCTTTAGTAGATAGATATGATCTCAATATCTATGAGAAGATGTTGTATGTTTGTTTAGCTAGACATATAGGAAGTAATGATTATGCTTATCCAAAACTTGAAACTTTAGCAAAAGAATTAGGAATAAAAGACACTAGAACTATAGTTAAGCACACAAAAAGTTTAGAACAAAAAGGTCTAATCACAGTTGAAAGATTAAAAGGTAAAGCAAACAGATATTATCTTAATAACGTCAAAGTACCTACATCAAATGTACCTGCATTAGATGATACTACATTGAATGTAACTACATCTGATGTACCCCCAGTACCTACATCAAATGTACCTACAAGTACCTACATCCCATGTGGGTCTAAGAATATACATAAAGAAGATACAATTAAGAATAAAGAGAGAGAGAAAGAGGCAGAGCCTGATCCTGTTTCTAACTCAGGAGGATATTATCAAGAAATAAGAATGTTACTTGCTAGTTATAAAATCAACTATGAGAAGATAGCAAGACTAGGTAAACCTATTTCACGTATTAAAGAAGTTCTTAGAATAGCCAAGGAAAATGGTAAAAGTGAAGGTTGGATAGTAGGAGCATTAACTGATGATTATAACCTTGAGTATTTTTATAAACCTAGGGAAATAAAAAAAGAGGCTGCTAAAAAGAAAAGTGGGAAAGTTATAAATAGTTCTGAATACGAAGATTTTTCAGAGGACTATTTTGAAAAATACATAGGAAAAGGGGAGGAAATAGCATAATGAAATGTCAATATTGTGGAAAAGAATATATAAAAAACAGTGCTGATTTAAGTTATATGCCTGAGTTTATGCAGGAAAAACTTAAATATATTCCAGCTTGTAACTGCTTGGAGAAACTGCATGAGCAGGAAATGGAAGCACTTAGAAAGAAACAGGATGAAGAAAGTAGAATGAACAGAGTTAAAAAGTTCATGGATATATCTGTAGTTGATGCCAAGTTTTTTAAAAGTACCTTTGAAAATGCTGATATGTCAAGTAAGCATATGAGAACTGCTGAAAGATATGCAAAAAGTTTTTTAACAAAAAATCAAAATGTAGGGATGTTACTGTATGGAGGAGTTGGAACTGGTAAAACTTATGCAACTGCTTGTATAGCTAACTATCTAAGAGAACACGGAAAAAGTGTGTTTGTTATGAACCTTGGATTATATTTCAACAAGTTAAAAATAGAATGGGAAAAGGAAGAAAAGGCAGTTCTTGAAAATGTTAAGAAATGTGATTTATTAATCATTGATGACTTTGGTGCTGAAATGTCTTCCAATACTGAGACTATTACTTGGAGAGATGAGAAGATATTTAATTTGATTGATACAGCTTACAGATCTGAAAAGCCTTTGATAATATCTACAAACTTAAAATATCATGAAGATCTTTCTAAGTGTGAGATTGAAAAGAATTTAGGAAGTAGGATAAGAGATAGGGTTGTAGATATGTGTTACCCAATTGCAGTTATTGGAAAAAGCAGAAGGGGGATTAATAAAGAAACTTTCTGGGAGAGTATAGCATAAGGAGATGATGAGATGTCTAATAGAGTTTATCCAGAGGTTATAGCAAGCTATGAAAATAAGAATTACCTTGTTTATCTTTATGAGTGCTATGGTGATGAGGGAAAATATTATTACTTAAGCGGAGAACCAAAGGCACTGAGATCAGGTTATACTTTTTCTAAAAGATTTAGCTCTGAATACTCAATACAGTATATAGAAAGCTGGTTAAAAGAGTGCATTGGAGAGTTCAGAAAGTGTGAGGGAGATGAGGAAAAAGAATGAAAAAGAAAAGAAAGAAGTACATAAAAGTTGACATCTTTAGAGGGGCATTCTCAAAGAGATATAAAGAAAGATTTATTGAAATTGTGGAGGTAGAAGGATAATGAGTATTACAAGAGATATGCTTAAAAAATCATATACACATGTAAAGGAATTGCAAGGACTACAAGGTGTAGCAGTTAGAAAGCTTGGAACTAAAGAGGCAGTTGAAAAAGCTTTTCAGGATCTCTTTGATGAGTATGCTGATAGAAAGTATTTAGTTAAAGATGAGAAACTTAATAAAACTATCAATGATTTGAGTGAGATAAATAAAAAAATCTTAGAAGAAAATTGTAAATTAAAAACTAAAAATCATGATTTAGAGTCTATAGTTTTAGATAAAAATGCTATTATCTCAGAAATGAAAACTGAAAATAATAAATTAAAAACTCAACTTCAAGAGAGTGATAAAAAAGAGATGAAACTTAATGAAGATATTGAAGAGCTATGTAGATTAAATGATTCCCTTTTAAGTAAAATAAAAAAACTTTCTCCTAAGTGGTGGGAGTTTTGGAAATGGTAGAAAGCCAAATTCAATCTGCTATCATTGATTATTTAAGTATCTTAGAGAACCAAGGGAAACTATTTTTTCAGAGGACTAATAATAATACTGTGTATGATCCAGTAGGTAAAAGATTCCGTAGTCTTGCTAAAGGTCAGAAAAAAGGTTTTCCTGACTTGCTTATATTATTTAAAGGTAAATGTCTTGGAATTGAAATTAAGACAATTACAGGACGTCAGAGCAAGGAACAAAAAGAGATTGAACAGCAGTTTAAAAAGAATGGAGCAGAATATTATATAGTCAGAAGTCTTAAAGATGTTGAGAAAATCCTAAGAGGAGAATAAAATGTATTACAGATGCAAGAAGTGCAATAGATTTTTAGCTAATGTTGAAAGCTCTGAAAAGTTTACTTTGATAGGGAAAAAAATAACACTTGAAAATGGTAAATTATACATTGAGTGTAAATGTGGAGAAAAAACAGAGATTATCTTAGAAAAAACAAGTATGAATTGAATAATAGAGCTTATTATGATATAATTATAAGAAATGAATATTAATAAGACTCGTAACTAAAGGGTTAGATAAATTACATAACGTGGATTGTGTAATTTTTCTAGCCCTTTTTTTATTTTCAATTTTCAGGAGGTGTGGCAGATGACGTGAACAATTATGAATTAGCTAAGATTGATTATAGCAATGGGATGAGCACTAAAAAAATAGCTGAAAAATATAATGTCTCTGTTGCTACTGTAAGAAAATGGAAGTCACGTCACAACTGGGATAGTGTGACAAAAAAACGTGACAAAAACGTGACAAGTAAAAAGGCTAAAGAAGTGGCTAAAATGCTAGTCGAAGAGGGTGCAACTATAAGAGAAGCATCGGCACAAAGTGGCACAAGTATTGATGTAGTAAAAAAGATTAGTGCTAAAGAAAATCTACAGCAATCACAACTTGAATATCTTAAAGAGTTTAGAAATAATCAGAGGAAAAAAATAAGAGAAAATAAGCTGAAAAGATTGATGTTAAATGATGAGATCTTAGAGGCTATTGAGTACGAATTAAGTAACTGGCAAGAAAATGGAAGAGTTTCCAAGGCAGCTATTGAAAAGCTTTTAATGTCTGAGGAACTAGAGCAAAAAATATTTGAACTAGATAGAATTGAAAGACTGGAAAAATTAGAAATAGATAAAAAGAAAGCTACAACAGAACAGAGTGGAGCAGAGAAAAAGCTGGATCAGTACATAAACACTCTTATGGAGGCATTGGATGAAGAATAATCTAAGAAAGTTATATACAAGAAAGCAGATTGAAGCTCTCAAATGTTTTAAAAAAAATTTTTGGCTCTTAGTTCTACATGGAGCAAAAAGAGCAGGGAAAACAGTGGCAGATAATGATCTATTTTTATTAGAGCTTAAAAGAGTCAGAAAGATAGCTGATAAGCTTAATATTCCAGAGCCTCAGTATATTCTTGCAGGAAACTCATTAGGATCACTTGCTCGTAATGTGCTAATAGAATTAACTAACAAGTATGACATTGAGATTAATTTTAATAAGCACAATGAATTCAGACTCTTTGGTGTAAAAGTGTGTTGTTTTGGACATGGAACAATTAGAGATATGGCACGTATAAGGGGGATGACTTCCTTTGGTGCTTATATTAACGAGGGAACAACAGCAGTTGAGGAAGTAGTCAGAGAGATATTAAATAGATGCTCAGGAGAAGGTGCTAGGGTAATGATGGACACTAACCCTGATAATCCTGAACATTATATTAAAACTGACTATATTGATAAAGCTGATAACAATAAAATAATTGAGATTCATTTTGAATTAGATGATAATGATTTTCTTACTGATGAGTATAAAGAAAATGTTAAGTCAACAACTCCAAGCGGACTATTTTATGACAGAGATATTTTAGGGCTTTGGGTAAATAGTGAGGGAGTTGTCTATAAAGATTTTAATAAATCTATGATTCTTGCTAGATACAATAAGCAAAACATAATTAAATATTTTGCTGGTGTTGACTGGGGATATGAACACTTAGGATCTATTGCAGTTATTGGAGTAGATGGACTAGGTAATCATTTGCTAGTTAAAGAGATAGTTGCTCAGTATGAAGAGATTGATTATTGGGTACAACAAGCTAAAGAAGTTGTAAAAGAGTTTGGAAATATAGATTTTTATTGTGATTCTGCTAGACCTGAACACGTGGCTAGGTTTAGTCGTGAGGGATTCCAAGCACATAATGCTAATAAAGAAGTTTTATCAGGCATTGAGGTAGTTGCTCATTTAATGAAAACTAATAAATTCTATGTCTTAGATAGTTGCAGTCACTTCAAAAAAGAGATTTACAACTATGTGTGGGATAAGAGTAAAGGAGTGCCTGTTAAAGCAAATGATGACTTACTAGATGCTTTAAGATATGCAATATATTCAGAAAGCTCTAAGCAAAAATCATTTGAAAGATGGACAGGTAAAGAATGGGGGAACTATCTTGATAAGGGAGTTAAGTAAAGAAGAGATAAAAGAGATTGAGGATTATATCCAAACTCTCAAAGGAGAAGAGGAGTATAAAAATTATTTCTATGGATCACAAAAACAAGGATATGCAGATAGAGGGTTTCTTCTAAATGATTCTTACTACTGTGACATAGAAATATACAACAACATCCCTTTTATTGGTATGTTCAAACTTCCAAACATGGAAAATTATTCTTTAAAATCAATAATTTACTTATTTGATAGCATCTTAAAAGAATATGGATGCATAGGAGTGTGGAGAACAGCAGAAAATAAGCAGGTTGAGAGTCTACATAATCACATTAAGAGAAGATATAAAAATGTTACTGAAATAAAAAAAGATAACTTAATAATTATCATTGTTAAGGAGGTGACAAGATGCAAACAGAAATTGAATATAGTTTAAAAAATAGAATTGAAAATCATATAAAAAAGCATAAAGGTGGCTTTATTGGTGATGTCTTAGGTAGTGTTACTGGGGGATTGATAGGGAATGACCCTAATGAGGAAGCTAAGAAAGAGGCTAAAAGACAAAGAGAAGAGGCTGAAAGATTAGCAAGAGAGAGAGAACAGCAACAACAAAGAGAAGATAAATTCAATAAAGATGTTCAAAAAGATAGTGAAGTTATGGCAAATCAGCAAGTTGAGGAGCAAAAAAAGGGTAAACCTACTACATCTGTAGATTTTAGTAGTGCAGTTAAAGGATATAGTTCTGATGAGTCTGATGAGGACAAGCTAAAAAAAGCTTTTAGGAGGAGATAGTTATGGCATTGGTAACACAAGATAAATTAAAACAACTCTTCCAACAAGCACAAGACTATAAGTCTGATATAAAAGAAAGCTATAATGAAACTTTTAAATTAACAGATCCATTTTTTGAGATTAAGGACAGTGGTAAAAGGGAAAAATTAGAGAGAAGAAAGATTGACTCAGTTATTCTGACATCTCAAAGATTTTTATGTAACTTTATAATGACATCTATTTTCTCAAGAAGTGGAAGTTGGGCAATGCTTAAAACTAATCCTGTGGCTTATAAAGAGATGACAGCAACAGATGGAGAAGTTGCTAAAGGTGCTATTGAAAATCTAAACAGGTTAATGGAAAAAAATAGCAATACTGTTTATGAGCTAAATGAGACTACTAATTACTATACAGAAACTGCCAAGGCTGTTATGGACTGTATAAGGGTAGGAACAGGAATAAGGAAAATAGTTGAACTTAAAAGTAATTCTAAACCTTTTACTTATGAGTATATAAACATGGACAACTTCTATTTTTTAGAGGATAGTTTCGGACATCCTACAATCACATTCAAAATTCATTCAGGTAAAAACTTACAACAGTTAAATGATATGTTCGGACATATCAATGGTTGGAAGTCACCTAGTGAAATGACTGATGAAGAGGATCTGAAAAAAACTATAAATGTTATTGAAAGTGTAATACCTGACTTCAATGAGGCTGATTCTACAGTAGTTTATTATCATCTAGTCCATACGGAGAATTTTGATGAGTTGCTTTTAGAGGAAGTACTAGACTATCAACCTTACAGAGTTTTTAGATGGAGTACTGACAGTTCAAATCCTTGGGGAGTTGGTATTGGTAGAGAAAATACAGATTTGTTTACTGACTTAGAAAATTATAAAACTAAGAGATTAACACATGTAGATAAAATTGTAGATCCTCCACTCAACTTCAAAGGGAATATTGATTTGATTTATAAGGTCAGTCTTGAGGCAGGAGCAAAGAACTATGCAGGTGATGGGCTAAGTGCTGAAAATGATTTAGGAGTTCAACCAATAAACCTTGGAACTAATCTTATTCCAGTTGAACAGGATATAGCAGACTGTAGACAGAGAATAAGAGAGGTATACATGGCACAGCCTTTGGGTGATGTCTTAGACACTAGAAATAGAAGTGCAACTGAAATGAGTTTAAGACATGAGATGTTTAGAAAGGAATTTTCAGGAGCTTATGAGCTTATAAATACAGAGTTATTGCAGCCAACTTTTATGGATGCTTATATCATTTTACAGAAAAAAGGATTGTTGGAAGATTATAGCAGTATAGAGGGTGGAGATACAGGGAATAACAAGTATTTAGAGTTCTCTCAGATTGTATATCTTAATGAATTAACTAAGAATGCAGGTAGGGAGAGAGTAATGGATGCAGTAAGTTGGTATCAAATCAATGCTGAAATTACTGATGAGAATAGAAGAAAATACCTTATAGATATTCCAAGTTTTAATAAATGGAGTGCTGAAATGATGAGAATACCAGCTGAACTTATTCCTAACAGCACAGATGTTCAAAATGCTATTAAGAGAGATGAGCAAATAGCACAACTAGCACAACTAGGGCAAGTACAAAATGCAGGACTTCAACAACAAGTTGAGGCTATAGCAGGAGGCATTCATGGAGAATAGAGATAAAAGAGATAAATATAATAAACTCTTAGCTAAATTCTGTTCTAATGATGAGTTAATAGAACTAATAGAAGAGTGTGAGCTAGATGAGAGAGGGAAAAGAGAGTTTCATTATTTGAAAACTAATAGATACCCTGAACAGAGGGAATTATTAGGAAAATTAAAAACAGATTTAATTTTAAAAAGAAGAGAGGTGTTAATGGATGGAAGAAATAGTTGATTTAGGTCAAACTACAGAAGAAACAGTTGAGCAAGGTCCTGATGTGTCTGAAATAACTGGAGGAGTTGGTGGAGATGATACCAATGATTTGATAACTGATAACACAGAAGATGGAGCAGAGGAACAACAAATAGATGGTACTGAGTTTGATCCTGATAATTTAGAATTTGATGACAGTGTAGAGGCTAAATTTGGAGATTATGACCTTACTGCTTTTAAAGATAGAATAAACTTTGATAATGATGAGGTTAGAGAGTTATTCAATAACCAAGCAGCAGAGTTAAAAGAGCAGGGATTCACTCAAAAGCAAGTTGAATATCTATTAAATAAAGAGATTGAACACGCTTTGAAGAGTAGAGAAATAGAGGCATTTAATAAAGAAAAGGTAAAAGCTGAACTACAAAAATCATTATCTCTACAAGAAAAGAGAGATTATAAAGCAGTTGGGCAGTTTTTAAAAGAAATAACTCAAAGTGATGAGCAGTTAAATAAAGTTTATAAGGAAGCTATGAGTAATCCAATAGTTTACAAGTTACTTCATAGAGCTTTTATAAAAGGTAATGGTGGAAAACCTTTAGGATTAGGAACTACTAAGGGAAGTAAGGAAGTTAGATCGCAAGGCATGACACTTGATAGAGCTATCAGTGAATATACTGACTATCTAGCTAAGCATCTAGGAGATGGAGAAGATAGAACCCCAATTGTTAATAAACTTATTAAGGATCTATCAAAGGAACAACAAGAGCAATTTAAAAAAACTTTTAACTTAAAATAAAAAAAGGAGATGGTAAAAAATGGCAACTACAAATACAGTACAACAAAATTTTAGTACAGCAGTTTTAGCATGCATGGACCAACTTAAACCAGCTGGATTAAAAACTTTTGGAGAAAGAAAAACACAAGAGGGAGGAGAGTCAATCACTTTCTACAGATATAAAGGTGGAAAAGCTAAAGATGGTGTACCAACAATGTTTGATTCTAGTTTCTCAGGTGATGGACCAGACTTCTCTAAATTTGTAGCTACTATTGAATATGTTTCGGCACAAGATAAATTATCACAAGCTGAAATGAAGAAAACTAAATTAAACTTAAAGGATCCAATCGTCAACAGACTTACAAATGCAGTTTTAACAAAAGAAGATGAAAAGATTATAGAGAAGATAACAGAGTCAGATGCTAAGTTAAATAAAGCAGGTAGTGCAACATTAGACCCTACTACTTTAGATGCGGCTAGAACACTTTTAGCAGAAATTAGAGATTGTTATGTATCTGCTGAAATGACTCCTGACGGTAAAAAAGGTGTTGCAATAGTTATGAATAGAGAAGATTATAAAAGATTCTCTACATCTGATGCATTCATCCATGGAGATTATAAAGATGCAATCACTGGTGGAGATGGAGTTTTACCTTTATCAATGAAAGGTGCTGAAATATTTATATCTCAATTAGTGGATTCAGGAACTGTTTATATTATTCCGTCAAACTCTTTCGGTTATGCTGAGTGGGAAGGTTCAGTAATTCCAACAGCTAAATTCTATGAAACTGATGGTTTAAGATGGCATTTACAAGTTGTTAAGTCAACTGGATCAGTAATTATAGAGCCTAACTTTATTACTAAGTTATCTCTAAAACCTACTGAGTCAGCTAGACCAGCATCTTTAATGGACTAAATAAATAGACCTAACTAAGGCTTGAGGCTTAAAAGAGCCTTGAGCCTTTTCTTATAGGAGGAAATTAATGGCAAATGAAGATTATAAAAATGGTAAGCTTGTAGAAATTGTTAGAGAATTTGATAATACAAGCAATCAATATGAGATAAATGGGATTAAACAATCTATAGCAGTTCCATTTTGGAGAAGAGAAAATGATAAATTTCAAGTTATACCAAAAGGTTCTTATAGCTTTATAAATGAGGCTGGAAATGATTATTTAAAGATATTAGATAGCACAATTTTACAACAAGCAACACAATTTCAAATAGTTTATGACTATTTACAACTTTCTTCCAAGTATATTGAAGATTTTCCTGATGTTGTTGTATTGACTGAAAAATATAATCAGTTAGTTGATGATACTACTAATCTATTTAGTTATTTAAAGTCAGTAGGAATGACCTCAGATACTTTACAATTAACTAAAGTATTAGCTCAATTAGAACCTTTAACTACATGGTATATGAATGAAAATGGAGAAATAAAAGCACTGCCAATAAGCGATTTATATGAAAAATTTGGAAACTTAATAAAAGCAATGGAGAAAGTTCTTGATGAGTATATAGAACAAAAAAAAGAAGAAATTAGAGGACCTGCTGGAGTTATTGACAATGTTACTGCTAGTGTAAATAGCAATGCTGGAACTCCTAAGGTTACAGTTTCATTAGGTGGAACTCCTGAAAGAAGAAAGATTGATTTAAAATTTGAAAATTTAAAAGGGGATAAACCTATAAAAGGGACTGACTATTATACAGAGGAAGAAAAGCAACAATTCACAACAGAAACTCTTAGTTTAGTAACTGCTGAGGGAAACAAACAAATAAGCCTTACTCAAGCTGAAGCTCTAAAAGTTATAGAACAATTAAAAAAGCTAGTTGAAGGTAATCCTGAAACTTCCAACGCTCAAACTTTAAGTGGAAAAACAAGAGTTGAATTTGAGCAAGATATAGAAAAAGTAGATGTAGAGTTAAAAACAGTTACAGGTATTCATAATATCATTTATCCAAAATGGACTAAAAATAAAATAATCGAAGAAAATGGTAATATAAAAGCTTCTGGCGATTCTGTTGCTATTACTGATGAAATACCTGTTATAAATACAGATATACGGAACGTTTTTGGCTTGTATTATATAGAAGGAAGAGCTCCTTCGATTCACTATTATGATATAAATCACACTCATATAGGATTTGTATATTATGCAAGTTATTCAGATGCAGATATTTATGATATGAATAAAGATTTACTTGCAAATCAAGCTAAATACATAAGATTATCCCACAATATTAATTCTGAACATCCACTCGAAAAAATAAGAGTTGAATTTATAACAAATGGAAGAGCAGATATTTTAGAAACTGATGTAAAAAAAATAAAAAACGACAATAATGTTTCAAAATCATCTCAACATATAAACCTATTAGAAGGTTATACAGAAACGTTAAATTTAAAATACATTTCAAATGGTAAATTAATTGACCATCAAAATTGGTGTTCTACATTAAATTATATTCCAGTTGATAAAAATTCTAAATATGCCTTGACATTTAAAGAACAATTTTCAATTTATCCAAACGTAAGAGCAGCTTTATATGACAAGGAAAAAACTTTTATTAGTGAAACTATCTTTAATAATAATAAAGCATTTACTACTAATAATAACACTGCATTTATTAGACTATCAACAACAAACTTAAATTTTAATGAACATGGTCATAACGATTTCAGTACAGCTTATTTAGAAAAAATAGATAGTGAAAATCCTATTCAAGCAGTTGTTATTGATAATGAGAATTTTTTTAAGTCGACATATCCGCGTACTAATTTAATAAACAAAACGTGGGTTTTATTTGGAGATAGTATTACAGAAAGAAACTTTCGTACAAATGCTAGTTATCACGATTACATAAGAGCTGAAACTGGAGTTATTGTTGTTAATAATGGAGTTGGTGGAAGTGGATATAAAAATAGAGATGATGAGAATTGTGCTTTTTATCAAGTAGCTATAAAAACACTAGAAAAGTGGAAAAATGCAGATTTAATAACGATTATGGGTGGAGTCAATGATATGTGGACTCAAGCTGATAGATTTACAGTTGGAACTTATAAAGATGAATTTGTCGAACCAGAAGTTATTACAGATAGAACAACAAATACTTTGATGGCTTGTTTTAATTACATGGTTGATTACGTTATAAAAAATGCTCCAGAAACAAAATTAGCTATAATAAGTCCTCTTCCATGTTCTACAAATCATCAAGGTAAACAATATAATGAAGTTCCTAGCGACGATAATTGTAATATGAATAAATTCATTGAACAATGTAAAAAGTCGTGTGCTTTAAGAGGCATTCCTTATTTAGATTTATTCCACAATAGTGGACTAAGACCTTGGGATACAAATTTTAATGCTAAATACTTTAAATGTATTTCCTCTACTTCACCAGATGGACTACACCCTAATGAATTAGGACATAGATGGTTTTATCCTATGATTAGAGAGTTTTTAAAAACTTTATTATAAAAAGGAGATATTATGACAGGAATAACAAGTTCAGGAATAGTTCTTTTAGGTGTATTTACTCTAAGAGGGATAGTAGGATTTAGAGAAGATTATCTTCATTTCAAAAAAGAAAAATTTTCTTTAAGAAGTTATTACAGATACTTGAAAAATAAAGTAAAAGAGGAAATCTACAAAGTTTTTTTGTTAAAAAAATATATAAAAGCTTTATTTTTTTATTAATAAAATCATAAAAATAATTTTTTTATACATGAAAAACTATAATTTTTATTAAAAAATAACAAAATATTTTAAATAGATTTTGAAATTAGTGTAAATTTTTTTAAGGATAAAAGATTAAAAATTAATCTTATGATCAATAATTTTTAAAAAAATTTAAGGAGGAAGAAAATGAAAAAAATCTTATTAATTTCTTTCTTAATTACTTTAACAGCTTGTTCTACTAGACAAATTAATAACAAACAACAAACATTTACTGACTATGTAATCTTAAACAAAAATTCAAATTATAAAGGGAAAAGTATTGATGATTGGAACAACCAATCTGAAGATAATTTTCCAGGGGTAAGATTAATCAACTGGTTTAAAGCAGATAAAAATATTTAAGAGGAGTTGGATATTATGAATAAAGCTAGTAGAAGAACTAAGGATAATTTAAAAGGTGTCAATGTAAAATTAGCTATACTTGCTGGATATGCTTTAGGAATATCAAAGGTAGACTTTTGGGTTAATGAAGGTTTAAGATCAACTGAAACTCAGCAGGAATATTATAAAAGAGGAACAACTAAATGTGATGGAATAAAGAAGAAATCTAAGCATCAACTCGGTAGAGCAATAGATGTGTATTATGTTGGCTGGAAAAGAGATGCAGAGGATCAGCAAAAATGGAAGGAGCTAATTGATACATTTAAACTAGCAGGAAAGCAATTAGGGATAAAGCTAGAATTTGGTTATGATTGGGGCTGGGATAAACCACATATTGAGCTTGCAGATGGAGAGTGATGATAATGTGGGCTAAATTAATAGGGCTATTTTCTAAAGGATTAGATATAGCCCTGAAAAAAACTAAGGATGGAGAAAAGGAGCAGGAACTACAAAAACAAAAGATTGATATATTTTCACAAACTATATCTGCTATTCTAATTGGAGTGTTTTTAATGTGTGTCCTAGCTTCTTTATTCCCTAGCCTAGCAATCACAAGCTATTGGTTTAATGTATTTGATAAGTTTATTAATTACTTATTCAGCTAGGAGGGAATGATGACATTTGACGAGGTGATTCAAATATTAGTAGATGTATTTTCTATCATAGGAAATAAAATAGTTTTAATGATTGGGGCTATGATAAGTCTGTTTTTTTATGTGATAGGTGGCATTGATGAAATGCTTGAAGTCTTATTTATACTAATGACAGTAGATTATTTTACTGGTGTAGCTAAAGCTTTTATTATAGAAAAAGCTAATAGTAAGCAAGGTTTTAAAGGACTTCTAAAAAAGATGGTAATGATAGCACTAATTGTATTAGCTCATCAGATAGACTTATTATTTGAAAATAAATTTGCTCTTAGAACTCTAACAATAGGGGTTCTATTAAGCAATGAGGGACTTTCTATTTTAGAAAATGCAAGTATATGTGGAATACCAATTCCTGAAAAATTAAAAAATATGTTAGAGCAATATCAAGAAAGTAAAAATAAAAAGTAGAAGATGCACCTGTTTGGGTGCATTTTTGAAAGGAGGATCTAAAAAAATGATTGATAAAGGGGAAGTTATAAAAACAGCTTTTTTCAGATTAGGAAAGAATAATGCATACAATGATAATAAATCAGATGAGTATACTACAGCAGTAGCTTTGCTAGATAAGATTGTTGATAATATGGCAAAACAGACAGCCTTTTTATTTAACTCAGTAACTACAAAACTAACAAGTACAGGAACTAATGACATGGGAGAAAATAGATTCAATACTCCAGTTGACTGCTTAAATATAATAAGAGCTGATAATGATTATAGAGAAGAAAATGAGTTTATTTATTCTTCATCAAGTGAATTGAATATTCAATATTGTAGAAAGATAGATGTTAAAGAATATCCTGACAAGCTATTTGATTACATGGTTGCATCTTTATGTAAAGATATGTGCCTTGCATTTAATGCATATCAAGACAGATTCCAGCTTTTTTCACAAGATGAATATAAAGAGAGAAGTAAAATTATAAATCAACAAGGTTTTAATTACAATCCATGGGGGTAAATAATGGCTAATGAGATGATATATAGAAATAACTTTTTCATTTATGGAGAAGTTGGAGAAAGATTAAATGGAATAAGAGAGTCTGAAATATATCAGCAGTCAGCAAGAGAGATAAGAAACTTTATAATTACAGAACTTGGAAACTTAAAGTTTGCTAAAAAGTATATAAAGAAGAATATCCCTGTAGGCGATATAATAGAGGTTTTAGACACTAGATATAATTTCTTTATAGTTGTTACCTCTACACACGTCTACACACTAAATAAAGAAGATTACACAGTCTTATACAGTCTGCAACACAATCTTAATAAAGCTATAGCTAAAAATACAAATGTGAAAATGTTTGATGATAGTTTAATAATCTGTTCCTCTGCTCCTCAAGTCTTTGAGTTTAATGCTGAGACAGGAAACATTGGGCAGAGTAATTTTTTATCATTACTTGAATATCCAGTTGTTGAAAAAGATGATGTAAAGTTGGATGTGTATAAAGTTTATAAAGTTGGAAGCGAATTAAGAGTTGCAATGCTTAGTACTTATACAAATCCAAAGTTAGAGAGTAAAGAAGATGGGATATATTTATATGAGACAGGTTTGAAATTAGCAAGAGTATACAAACAGTATAAATCTTCTATTGATAAAGATGATATTAAAGATCCAGCTGAGGGGTTAATGTTTGGAATTTTGTATAGATTTAACAAAAATGAGGATAATAAGAGCTATATTTTAGGCAATACTAACGTTTCCTTTTCTGATGAGGTAAATGACTCAGTATATGGAAGTGGCTATTTTACTAATATTAACATCAAAAACATAAATGGTGACCTTGTATATGGAAAATTACAGGAGCTAAAAAATAATTTTACTGACGTTGGAGTGCTTTCAGACAGACTTTATATCATAAAAGACAACACTTTTTATTTTTCTAGAAAAGATAACTTTTTTGACTTTAGAAATGGAATAAATTCTGATGATCCTTTCTATTTTAAACCTACTCCAATCAACAATCAAAGACCTAACATATTGAGAAGTAAGGTAGGGAATGCTTTATATGTTGCAACAGATAAAGGAGTGTATGTTATTTCATACAGCAAAGTTTTAACTCATAGTAACTACAGTGTATTTATAGCTGGAGAAGTTCCTTGTAGTTATGAATGTGAATTAGTAGGGGATAATTTCTTTTATTTAACAGTGGAAAATAAATTGAAGTGTGTGCAAGCAGTTCCAAACTCATTTGGTTATGAAAGTTATAGCACTTATGATGCTGAGAAATATGACATCACTAGAAAAATGGGGGCATTAACTAAAATAACAATTGAAGGTAGAACAGTACTAATAGCAACTAACTTAAATAAAAAAGAGATCTATTTATATGAGTCTTTAGATTATAACCAGTTTAGAAGAACATCATTAGACATTGACGCATCAAATGAGTTATTTGGATATAGAGAGAATTTTATTTGCAATAATGCAATATTAGAAAAGTCAGAACTAAACTACTCAGAGGCAGTTTTAAAATTAAATCCTCCACACATGCAAACAAGCAAGGGTGGAAGTTATAGCAATGATTATGCATCTACAATTCAAAGGGTATTCATGAAACTATTGAATGAAGATAGAGAGGCTGTTAAAGGGGTATATATCTTTAATACACCTCTACAAAATAAAGCTTATGATGACCTTTTCAGTACTTACAAATGTGAGCAATCTGAGAGAGTGAATAATGGATATACTATAAGAATTTTAAGCAATGAAAATAATAAAGTATTAGAAATTCTAGGAATAGATACTAAGGTTAAAATTGCATCTGACTAGGAGAAAAGGAGGCTAAAATGATAGGAGCAGGAACAATAATAGGGATTACTGCTGGAGCATCTTTAATTTTAAATGGAATAAATAATAAAAAATCTTCTAAATATATAGCTAAGCAAGAAAGAGAAGCGGCAAAAATACAATTTGAAGTTAATAAAAAAGAAGTGGAAAGAGCTTATAAAACTAACCTAGAAGGTGTTTTAAAAGGATTTGCAACTCAGAGAGCAGATTTAATTGACACTATGGAGAAAGCATCTTCAAACTTAAATATACAGTTAGGAGAAAGAAAAAATATTGATAAAGAAAATGATAGTTTCAAAGATGATTCAAAGAAGATGTTAGAAAATGAAGTTCAAGAAAATATATTAGCTATGATAGATCATCAAAGCTTTTCTATTAGTGAGTTATCAAATCAAATGAGCATGCAGATGTACCAAGTAGGAACTGATTTTAGTTCTACTATCTCAGGAATAAATAAAAATAAAATCAGAGCAGATCAACAAGCTAATGCAATGATTATGGAAGGTATAACTAAAATAGCAGAGAATGCGGCAGGAGCAAATGGAGCAAGTGGAGGATCTGTTGCAGGTGGAGGGAATGAAGTTAGCAACTTTGGAGCAGAAACATTTAAAGCACCTCAGTTATATGACAAATTAGTTTTAAATATTGGAAGTAGTGGAGGAACTACAGGATTTGGTAATACTAATTTGACATTAGGCAACTACACATTTTCAGGAACTGGAAATAAATTCAAGTGGTAGGAGGAAAAGAAATGGCCAATAATTTTATAAAGCAATATGTTGCAGACAAAAGAACAGGAGCTAATTTAGTAGGTATTCACGTAGATACTCAAAGTCAGTATCTACTAGATAGAGGATCAGGAGCTGCTATGTTGTCAGCTCTTGAAGAAATTGGAAAAAAAGCTGATGAGGCTAAAATACAAAATGAAAAGCAAAATTTATTATTATCAGCAGAAGAACAAGACTTACAGTTTAAAAAAGAAGTGTTGTCAGATCCACTTCTCTATAAAGATGAGGAAAGATATAGAAATGCTTTAACACAATTTGAAACTATTAGAAGAGAGAAAGAGAGCAGGATTTTAAAGAGTGAGTACTTAACTGCTGATGAAAAAAAGTTAATGGCTAGAAGAATAAGGAATAATGATGAACTCACTCTAGTTGATATGATGAGTAAAAGAAATGGTGTAGTTATTGAAAAACAAGTTGATGACATTATTGCTAACATGGATAGAAGAGTAGCAATTAGTTCAGATTTATCTTTAAATGATGTCAAAGGTGCAGAACTAGCAATTCAAGACTTCACAGATATGGCAGACAACTTACAGAAATTAACTGGGATGACAGACTCAGAGGTATCATTGCTAGTGTCTGAGAGAGTAATGAGAATGGAAGAGGGAAGGTTTAACAAAGCTATTAATGAGATAGTTAACTCAAGCATGAACTTGGATCAGAAAAGAGCTAAGATAAATAACTTATTGAGTGTGGTAAAAAATGATAATTTACTCACTAAGATGGCTGAGAGTTATGCATCACAAATAAAATATAGCAAAACTGATGAAGAGTTTAAAACATCAGTAGAGTTCTTTAAAAGTAGAATAAATGATGTTTATGATAATGTTAAAAATTTTTCTACTAGAGAACTAACAAAAATGGAATTGAATACAAAAGCAAAAGAAAGAAATGTAAAACAACTGTTAAATACAGAAAATAAAATAAGAAGATATATAAAAAGTGGAGACTCTTATAAACTAGCTAAAGAATTAACAGGAATAGAATATACTACTGATGAAATGGTTAATGACAACTACACTCTTAAAACAATCTATGGTGTAGATATGGAAGTTCTTGGGAATGCTGATGATAACTCAGTAGGTAAAATTATAGCAAAGGAAGATATTAATCAAGTAAAGCAAGACATTCAAACTTATAAAAGCAATGGTTATACCAATAATTCTGCAATAAGAGAGGCTGTTTATAATTATGCCAATGGTGTAGCTGGAGATAATATTGAAATAAGAAATGGAGTTTTAAAGCATCTTGGGAAAGAATTAAGAATAAATCCAACCGTTTTATTAAAGGGAGAAGAGGACAACAACTATTTTGATGTTCAAGAAAAATTAAATAAAGGGAAAGAATTTGAATTTGATGGAGAAGTTAAAGAAAGTTTTTTTAATAAAAAATCTAAAAGAAGATATGATAGTTTACTTCAAACATTAGGAGGAACAGAAAAAGCAAAACAAGCATTAAATAGTTATATTTATGGGCTATATTTAGAAGATGCTATTTTAGATGAAAAGAGTTTAAAATTAAATCCAAGTGCTGTAATTCAAGTTTTTTTAAAAGATGATGAGAACTATGATAATTTAAAAGAAAAATTGAAATATATAAATGAACTTGGAGTTGCTCCTATTAAATATAATTATGTTCCTGTAAAAGCAGAAAACTTTAATATAAATAGAATTGTAGCAAATCAGATAGAAGAAACAGAAACTACAACTGAAATAAAGGATGATGGTGATATGTATGAGTTCTAACAATGAAAAAAATAAAAATATAAACTGGCTTAATTACTATCAGTACAATGAGCCTAAAAATGTTTTTGAGTATTTAGATGCTAATTTAAGAATAGCAGGGAATAATACAGTTAGAAAAGTAGCAGACTTAGGGAGAGTTGTTAGTGATAAATTAGGAAGTGAAAAAGTAGAGGAAGAATTTGAAATAGCCGCTAATGACATTAGAGAAAGAACTTTAACTACTTATGCCAATATGGATAAATATAAGCAAGGGAATAGTGCAATAAAAAACTTTGCTCTTGATTTTGCAGGAATGGGAATCACTAATGCCGCTGATCCAATCAATGTCGCTTTAAATAAAGTAACATTATTTGGTAAAACAGGGGGATTTATTTTTAATGCTCTTGAAAATATGGGTGAGTATGCTTATGATACTTGGAGTTTACATAATAGAAATATCTTTGAAGATTTTAGAAAAGAAGATGCTGCAGGATTAGCTACAACTCTTGTGGTAACAGCAGGATTCCAAGCTCTTAACTCACGTATACCAACAGTTGAAGGTGGAACTCCTCTGTATAAAGAAACTGGTAAAAAGATAACTCCAGTTGATTTTGATAGAGTTACTGATGATGAGAGAGCGGTTTTAGATATATTTCAAAATTTTGGGATCTTTGAAACTGATAAAAAAACAATTTACAAGAAAATAAAAGAAACTAAAAAGATAAGAGAAATGTTATTTGATTTAGATGTGAATACTGTTAGATATAGAGAGTTATCTAAGAAATTACAAGGGTTACAAGAATATTCTGTATTACTAGATGAAGTACCTGAAATGAATAATATTGATAAGTTAATAAAAGGAGATAAAATCTCACCAGCTGAAATGTTCAAAGGATTTACAGAAGTTAAAACAAATTACGGACATTATACAGCAGATGGGAAAGAAAATCTTTCTAATTTAATTTTAGAAGAGATTGGAGTTAAGCAAGAAGAAATAAAGAATTTAAGAGTCAGAGCTAAAAAAGTAAAAGAAAAATATGTATCTACAGTTGGTTTAGACTCTTATGATGAAGTTGCTTATACAAGAAATAAGTATGTAGATAGAGGATCTGAGGCAAGGCTAATGTTTGAAAAGGATGGAGACACTTATCTTGTTAAGGCTAGTATAGATGAGCAAGGTAATGTTTATGCTGAAAAGTATAGAATGGGAGATGTTGCACCTTTGGACAAACTTTCTCAAGAAAGTTTAAAAGCTGAGACAGATGCAGGGAAATATTTAAAAAAATTAGGATATAGTAAAGTTGTAGATTTAAAAAATTACTCAGAAGTATTAAATAGACGTACATTTGGAAAACCTCAAGACAACTATGTTCATAGCATTATAGATGATTATCATGTGCTTTTAAAAAATGTTCAAGAAATAGATAGAATTTATAAAGATGAAAAATTTAACAATAAAGCAGATGGAATAGGAACTAGAACAAATATTGATACTAAAAGTGAGATGATTAGAGCTATACAACCACTTTACAAAAATTTGATGATGAACTTGAAACAACTTCAAGCAGAAGATGCCGAGGAGCTTTTCAAAGCTACTGGAATGCTAGAACCTTTCGGTAATTATCTTTGGAAGTATTGTGAAAACATGGAGATAGACCCTCAACAGTTTGTAAGAGCTTTACAAGGTAGAGAAAAAATAGTGATTGATGGAAATAATAATTTCATTAAGCTAATAAAAAATAAATTAAATGAATCTGTAAGAATAAAATCGGGAAGTAAAAAGGATCTTCAAATTGAAAATGCTTATTATTTAGATGCTCTATATAATAAGCAGGATGTTATGGTGGCGATCACACAAGCTTATAAAAATAAAGATTATGATTTTATTAATAAACTCTCAGAGTTTATTGGAAAATCAGTTGATTTAACTGAGGATGAGGCTAGATCAGTTGGACTTCCTTGGAGTGATGAGGGAGTAGTTTTAAAAGAGTTTGTATTTGATGGGACTAAAAAGGAAGTTGCAACAAGAAATTACTCTATAATTGATTATCCTGAGCAGATGGCACAAGCATTCAGAAATGCAATAAATGCAACTACTCAGCAAAGTAAAAAAGGTGGTGGACCTTGGGATTATCAAAGCAAATATCAAATAGGGCAACGTTGGGGAAATGATGGAAGTTTTGACAACTATGCTAAGGTATTTGAAGGATATGAGCGTAAACCTTACGAGATCATCAGTGATGTTTATTCAACAGTTGCTAAGGATAGATTAGAGCTAGATAAAATTACAACTATCATAGATGATTTAACAGACAATGAAAAAGAGTTTTCAAAGACAACTTATAAATCTGAAAGAGGAGCAGTTAAAGCTTTAGATAGTGATGTAAGAGCAGAACTTCAAAGTCAATTAAGAGGATTAAAGGAAATAGTTAGTAATAGTTTTGTAGAAAGTGGATATAAACCTAATCTTTGGATAGATCCTGAACAACAAAAATTAACTAGCTCTATGGCTAGGCAGACTATAAAATCTTTATTTTCTTGGAAATTATTAGGAAACTTTAACTTTATAAGAGAGTTCCCACTTAATAACTTAAAGCAAGTTATAGGTGGAAGAGGGCTAGGTTGGAAACAAAGATATAGCCTTTTAAAAGCAACTATTGTGGATCCTATCAAAGTCAATGTACAGCTAATCAGAAATTATAGGAATATTAAAAATTTAACATTAGATAAAATAAAGGATCCTATTGTAAGACGTAGAGCAGAAATATTTGTTGAAAATAGATTAGCTAATGATCCAATTTTTAATGATATTGATAAAATGCCTTTAAACTATAAAATGGTAAAGTATGGTCAAATGGCAGTGAATAAACTAGGAAATATAGCAGGTACAGGGCAATCAATTTCAGATGTGCATAGAGTTGTAAACTCAGAATATGCCGCTATAAACTACTTAAAAGACATATTCCCTAACATTAATGAGGCACCAGCTGATTTAAGAAAGCTATTGCAATCTAATGGGCTAGATGGAGATGAACTTATAGCTATAAAAAATAGATTAAAAAGCATGGGTGATAGTGAATTGATGGAACTTGTTTGGAATGGTAAAAGAGCAACTAATGAAGTTGACTATAAAATTCAATCCTTATTTGAACAAGTTTCAGATATTCTAGGAAGAAAATTTAACGCTTATGAATCTATGGAAACAATAGAAAATGGTGGGTTTATATCTGATATGATGTTTCTATATAAGAGGTATTCGTTAGGAGCAGTTGAATCTTTTGGAAGGGCACTTTTTACTTATCAGGGACAAGATGGATTAATTAGAAAAAGAACTGACTTTAATAGGGATTTTTTAGCTAATTATAAGCAAGTTTTTAATGGAACAAATGTTAAAAATATATTTGATTTTTCACAAGCGGCAGTTGGAACAGCTCTATTATATACAGGAATTAAATGGACTCATGGGAAATTAAGTGGAGGTACAGAAGATGAGAGAGCTGAGGCTAAATTTGAGGCTTTATTTAGTGATGGAGCAGTACTTCCATTTGTTACTGATGCTTTTCAAGATTTTGCCTTAGACATATCAGGAATAAATATTCTATATGGTGGTGGAACTCCATTAGGTGGGGTTTTAGATATGACTTTAGCAAGATTTAAAAGAGCAATGTCTAGTAATACATTAACAAGTGAAGAAAAGGTTTTATACTTTTTAGCGGCTACCCTATCACCTGAGTTTATTGCTAGAGGGATAGATAATCTTAAACTAGGAAAGAGTATTCCAAGTGACTTAACAACAGGATCAGAAACAGAGAGAATGTTGTGGAAAACTAAATACCAAACTTTAGCTAAGATAGATCAGATAGAAGGTACATTACCTATTGAAAAAGCTTTTGGTGGGGCTATAAATTGGGTGGAATTTTTTAGGAAAAATCCTGATAAAGCTTATGAATTGATGAATTGTGATAAAAGTGTTGATAAAGATGTAGTTATAGCAGGAGCTAGCGGAATAACTGAAATGGTTGAAGAACATGCAGAATTAACATGTATTCAAGAAGTTTTAAATGATGAGAGAACAGAGTTTAAAGAAAAGCAGTTAAAAATACTAGGTCTTGATGTAGATTCACAACTAGCTAAAATGTCTAAGATAGATAGAAAAACATTAAACTCCATATTAGCATTTAAAGGCATTAGAGATGAGGAAGAAATTTTAATTTTAATGGAGCAATTTAATAGAAGTAAAAATAAAAAAGAATTTCTTAGATCTATGCTTGAGGATCATGAGCTTGGAGCTTATAAAAGCTATCAAAGACTAATAAGAGAAAATGATAAAGAGATTAAAAAAAGAATAGCAAAAAGAAACAATAAAGCTGGGATCTTAGCTTATATAGAAACTTTGGATATAGTAGATAATCTTTTAAATCCTAGCTCTAATCAAATTAGGCAACAAAAAGAAGTGATTTTCCAACCTAAGAAAGAGGAAGTTAAAATTATTGATAATAAAGAGTTAAAAAAATAAAAGATAAAAAAGGTATGGAAAAGTATTTAGCTATGTTGAGAATAATAGAAACTTATTCAAGATAATCATTGACAAAAGCCTCCTTTGTAGTAAAATTGTATTATATAAAACAGGGGAGGTATTTATTTTATGAAAAAAGTTTTTATTGGTATTTTATTGCTATTGTGTATAGGTTGTTCTAATGCAATAAAGGTTGATAAAGCGGTTAATTTTGCATCTTATTCAACTAAATATTATAATCTTGGTAATAGTGAATTTTTAGGAATAAGAAATAGTGGAAAGGTTTCTAATGATTTTGGTTATTCTTATTTTGTTGAGAATTTAGCTTATGCTCTTGAAAAACAGGGTGTAATGCTTGACAGAAGTGGATTTTTAGCTGATGAAATAACTTTGACTAATTTAAAAGAATATAGCACAGATAATAGATATTTAGTTTATGGAGAAATAAAAGAATATAATTTTATTCAAACTGAAAATAAAGAAGATGTTAGTGTGGCAGAACATATTGTTTATGGAATATATACTCTTGGAATAGGGAACATTATTGCTGAAACTTATTCTAATACAAACAGACTAACTTATTTTGATTATAAATTAGAAATGAATTTTTATGTTTTTGATAAAAAAACTAAAAAAATAATTAAAAAAATTCCAGTTTCAGTTAATGATGTAAGAGCTATAGAAGGTTCATGGAATGATACAGATGAGGAAACTAGAAAAAGAGTTATTTTAAATTATTTAATAAATATATTTAATAAGGTTGGAGAAGAATTGTCAAAAAAACTTTAATTATAAAAAAGAACTGGGGATAAAACCCCAGCTTTTTTTTATTCACTCATTAATCCACTAATTATTGCTTGAGCTAGGTTTTTATCACCTTTTATAATATCTATGAAGAAATCTTCACTGTTTATATTTAGCTCTAAGCATAGTTCTAAAATATAGTTCATTACATCAACATTTTCATTTTTAGTTTCTCTAAGAATATTTAAAATAAAATAATTAATTTTACCTTTTTTCTTTTGTTTTATAAAGCTTTCCTTAGCTTTTACTCCAAAGTTGTATGCTTCCTTTATTAACTCTTCTTGCATAATTCCCTCCTGATTAAAAGTTTTGCTTATTAGAATATCACCATTTTCAAATTGGAAAGTACTAACTTTTTTATCTTCTTCTGTTACTCCTAATTTTTCAACCCAACTAGCTGGAAGTGAAACCCTTGGGGTAATAGAGCCGTTTCCAGCTCTATTAAATTGTATAGTTTTATCTTTTTTTTCCATTTTTTTCCTCCTATAAATCATACCAAACATTATCATTATATAGCTCATCGTTTTCTAACCATTCATCTTCACCTTGTAAAGGCATGATGTTTTGATTTTTATCAGCTCTCATATAGAAAGTTTTTGTTTTTTTGTTGTCAAAGAATTCTTCAAATTTTAAGAAATAAACTGTTTTCCCATTGTATTCAGCAGTTACAAAATAATTTTCTTTATATCCAAGTACTTGCTTATCAACTCCCTCAAAATTAGTTGATATTCTTTTTTCAATATTGATCCAACCTAAGTATTCCTCTTTTAAAACTTCCATATTTTTAATAACTTCATTTTCTCTTACTGCCATTTTAACCCCTCCTTATTACGTCCCGTATTTATATTTTAATTATACATTTTCGTCCCGTAATTGTCAAGAACTTTTTTTATTTTTTTAGAAAAAATTTTAAAATAAAAAAGAGACACTTGTTAAATGCCTCTTTCAGTCCTCCAAGGTTATATAAAATTTTTTACCTCATCCCTTCAAAGATTATAAAGAAATAAAGAAATTTACAATTCCAAATGGGTTATATAAAAGCACAAGCTCATCACTTGTTAATATAATAATACTACATTATTTCAAAAAGTCAATAGAACTTTAAAAATAAAAAAAAGGTAATTTTTAGAGAAAAAAGGTAAAGGGGATATTGTATAATCTTTATATAATCACAAGAGGAGGAAATAAAAAATGAAGATACTTAATTTATCAAATCATACATTAACAGTAGAACAGACAAACGAACTAGATCAACAAGGGTATAATGAAATTGTAGAATTGAGTGCTGAGGATAAAAAAGCATGGGGACAACTTACACCAAGTAACTATAAAGAGATTTGTGATAATATTATGTCTAAGTATAAAGCAGATGCTATACACCTAGCAGGATTCCCACCAGCAACAGTGTATGTAGCATTAAAGACTCTTGTTCCTTGTTTGTATTCTTATAGTGAAAGAAACTGCATAGAAACTCCAATGCCTGATGGTTCTATTGATAAAAGATATATTTTTAAACATCTAGGATTTTATAGATATTAAACACATATAAACACGTTTAAAGACCTCGTAAAATTAAAAATACGAGGTTTTTTTATTGTTGGAGATAAAATTATAAGGCTAAATGTATAAAAAGGCTAATTTTTAAAATTAAGAAAAGTAAACATAAACAAAAAAACTGCTAAATAAATTAGCAGCTCTTTTGGAAAATTACTCATGAAAAAGTTTTCTTGGCTTGGTACTTATATTATAGCATATTTTTTAAAACAAAAACAGGGAATTTCTTCCCTGTTTTTTTGAGGTCATATATATGAAAAAGTTACTATTTTTTTATTATAGCCACCAAGTAGCCTACACATAGTTTTTTAAATATAGAAACTATGGTATTTTATATTTAATAATTACAATCCTTGGAGGATTGTAAATGTTTCTATTAGAGAAGTTAAATAATCTGCACATTCTACTTTTTATTTAACCTTGGAGGATTGTAAATTTTTATGTGTATTATTTGTTGTACACCCTAAACAATCTTTTTATTTAACCTTGGAGGATTGTAAATATTGTTCCATAACTCCATTGACAAAAATCTTTTTCGCTTTTTATTTAACCTTGGAGGATTGTAAATGTTATAAAGCTTAATTTCTCATCAAGCTCTGATAACTTTTTATTTAACCTTGGAGGATTGTAAATTTAAGTTAAAAAAAGGAGGAGCAATGGCTGGATTAACTTTTTATTTAACCTTGGAGGATTGTAAATACATGTTTTATATAACTTTCTTTATTCCAATAAGTACTTTTTATTTAACCTTAAAGGACTAGAATATATATTATTAATTACTTATTTAGTATCAGTGTATAATTTTTATAGAATTTTTTTGATATATATGATAAAATGAAAAAAGTTAATAAAAATAAAAGTAACGGAGGGGACAGAGTATGAACATATCAAATAGAGCATTAGAAATGAATTTTTCACCAATAAGAAAGTTGATTCCCCTTGCAGATGAAGCAGCTAAAAAAGGAATTAAAGTATATAAGCTAAATATAGGACAACCTAACATAGTTACTCCTGATTCGTTCTTTGAAGGTCTGCATAGCTACAAGGAGAAAATAGTAACATATTCAGATTCAAGAGGGATTCCACAACTGATAGAAAGTTTTGTAAAAAGCTATAAAATGAGTGGGATAAATTTAGAAAAAGAGGATATTTTAATAACACAAGGGGGAAGTGAAGCAATACTATTCACTTTAATGTGTATATGTAATGAAGGGGATGAAGTATTAGTTCCAGAACCTTTCTATTCAAATTATTCTAGTTTTTCTATATTTTCAGGAGCAAGAGTAAAACCTATACCAACATGTATAGAAAATAATTTCCATCTACCATCTAAAGAGGAATTAGAAAGTTTAATAACTCCAAAAACAAAAGCTATTATGTTTTCTAATCCAGTAAACCCAACAGGAACAGTTTATACTGCTGATGAGATAAAAATGATAGGAGAACTAGCTATAAAACATGATTTATACATTATAGCAGATGAGGTTTACAGACAATTTGTTTATGATGATATTCCATATACATCTATTATGAATTTTGAAGATTTAAAAGATAGAGTTGTATTAGTAGATAGTATTTCAAAACACTATAGTGCTTGTGGAGCTAGAATAGGTTTAATAGCTAGTAAGAACCATGAGTTAATGAACTATATTTTAAAATTCTGTCAAGCTAGATTGTGTGTATCAACAATAGAGCAACATGCAGCAGCAAACTTGATAAACACTATGGAAAACTATATAGAAGATGTAAAGATGAAATATAAAAGTAGAAGGGATCTTCTATATGGATATTTAAAAAGAATACCTGGTGTAGTTTGTTCAAAGCCAGAGGGAGCATTTTATATTTTTGCTAAACTTCCAGTTGATAATGCTGAGAAATTTGCTAAGTGGCTTTTGACTGACTACTCATATGAAGGAAAGACACTTTTAATAGCTCCAGGACCTGGATTCTATCAAACAGAAGGAAAGGGAGAACAAGAGGTTAGATTCTCTTTCTGTACAAATGTAGATGATATTGAAAATGCGATGATAGTTTTAAGAAGAGCATTGGAAGAATATAATAAGTAAAAATAAAACTGCTGAAATTTTATTATCAATTTCAGCAGTTTTTTTTAACTATAATTTATTTTTTCTTTCCTTTATTTAAAATATAAGTTTTGATAATTTAACTTGACTAGTAATCGCTAAATGCAAAGGGACTTTGTCAAAACCTAGCGACGTGCTAGAGAACTGAGCTTAAAAAGAAAATTAAGGATCGCAGAAACTCTGTTTCTGCGTCTCAAAAGTAGTAGTCGTTTGCACTCCTCTACTTTTGGAATCTTCTTCTTGTTCCAAAAGAAGCATTAAGCACAGCTAAAAGAGATACCCCAACATCAGAGAAAATAGCCATCCACATATTAGCAAAACCAAGAACTCCTAAAATCATAACAATAATCTTTATTCCAAGAGCAAATGATATATTTTGAATAACGACTTTCTTATTTTGTTTTGCTATCGCTAAAAGCTCAACAATTTTAGATGGCTCATCTTTCATTAAAACTACATCAGCAGCTTCAATAGCTATATCACTTCCAACTCCTCCCATAGCAATTCCTATATCAGCTAGAGAAAGAACAGGAGCATCATTTACACCATCTCCAACAAAAGCTACTCTACCATTATTAGTATTTTTAATCTCTTCAAATTTAGCAACTTTATCTTGTGGTAAAAGTTGAGTGAAGATATTTTCTTTTTCAATTTTTAATTTTTCTCCAACAACCTCTCCAATAAGTTTACTATCTCCTGTTAACATATAACTTTTAATACCTAATTTATTAAGAGAATTTATAGTAAATAAAGAATCCTCTTTGATCTCATCTGAAATATAGATATACCCTAAAAACTCACCATCTTCAGCAACATATAAAACAGTTCCAGCATAATGTTTTTCCTCAGTATCTATACTGTATTCTTTCATCATCTTATAGTTTCCTATAAGAATAATTTTTCCTTCATAGTATGATAAAACTCCCAATCCAGAGATCTCTTTATATCCTTCAATATAGTCTTCATCAATTTTAACAGAACCATAATTTAAAATAGCTTTTCCAATTGGATGTGTAGAGTAAAACTCTCCAATTTTAGCAGTTTCTAAAAGTTTATCTTCATTGCAGTTAATAGGTTCTAACTTATCAATTTTAAATTTTCCCTTAGTTAAAGTTCCTGTTTTATCAAAGACAATAGCATTGATAGAAGTTAATGTTTCCAAGTAATTTCCACCTTTAATTAAGATACCTTTTTTTGAGGCATTTCCAATACTACTAAAGAAAGTTAAAGGTACAGAAAGTACAAGAGCACATGGACAAGAGATAACTAAGAATATCAATGCTCTTCCAAACCAGATATTAAAGTTTCCTAAGAATAGAGGAAGAATAATTCCAACTATTATAGCAGTAAAAACAACTATTGGAGTATAATATCTAGCGAATTTTGTAATAAATTTTTCTGACTCAGCTTTTTTATTACTAGCATTTTCAACCATTTCAATAATTTTGCTAACAGTTGAATCAGAGAAAAGCTTAGTTACTTTTACTTCTAAAACTCCAGAACCATTTAAGCTACCACTTAAAATTTCACTTCCTACACTTACATCAACAGGCAATGATTCCCCAGTTAATGCAGCTGTATTTAAACTGCTTTCACCTTTTATAACAGTTCCATCTACTGGAACTTTTTCTCCAGCTTTAACAATTATAATATCTCCTATCTTTAATTTTTTAGGAGAGACTTGAACAAGCTCATTTTTCTCATTTCTAATATTAGCAAATTCAGGTTTAATATCCATAAGCTTTTCAATAGATTTTCTTGAGCTTTTAACTGCTGATTCTTGGAAATACTCTCCTACTTTATAGAATAACATAACTCCCACAGCTTCCATAGTCTCACCTAAATAGAAAGCTCCAAAAGTAGCTATTGTCATTAGGAAGTTTTCATCTAAGAAATTTCCTTTAGTAATATTTTTAAATGATTTTACAACAACATCTCCACCTAAAATTAAATAAGCAATAATTGAAACAGCTAACCTTATATTAGGTAAAGGTTTTAAAAAGATAGAGACAACAAATAAAATAGCTCCAATTGTAAGAAGGAGTTTCTCTCTTTTCTCCTTTGCTTCCTCTTGAGCTATTTCTAAAGCTCTTTTTTCTGAATCTATCTCATCATCATTGATTTTAATAAACTTAGTACCAGGCTCAATTTTATCAGCAATAGTGTTTATTCTATCAAAGAACTCATCATCAACACTGCTTTTTAATTCTATAGTAATCTGATTTTTATAGATATCCACATTACAATTTTCAACTTCAGGGAGATTAGTAATACTACTTTGAATCTTAGCAGCACAACCTGCACAGTGCAGATTTTCAATAGAGTAGATTTTTGTTTTCTCCATAGATTTTTTTTGAATTTTTGTTCCAGGCTCTAATTTATCAGCAATTTTATTGATTTTTTCTAAAAAGTTATCTTCGTCAAAATCTTTTTCAACTTCAAGGGTCATCTTTTTCTTTTGAAGATCTAAATTACTATTGATAACTCCAGTAATTAAACTTCCCTCATATTGAATTTTGGCAGCACATCCAGCACACCCAAGATTTAAGACATCATACTCTTTTATATTCATAAATTTCCTCCTTATACATTATACCCCTATACCCTATATTAAATATATAACACACTTTATTTCTTTTGTCAATCAAATAATAGACATATCATCTTACCTATGGTAATATTTAAGTGTAAGTTAAATTATTTAAGAGATAAGAGAGGTAAATATGAGAGTAAATAAAGAATATATTGAAAATATTTTTAAAGATAGTATAGAAAAAAATATATTTATAAAGGCTATTGCTTCAAGTCCTGTTGATAAAAAGTCTGAGTATACAAAGGTTAATTTAAAACCTGTACGTATAAAAGATGAGATTTTTATACAATTTGAAGAGTTTAAAGATAAAAAAGCTTACCATGAGAATATATGTTTTGCTTCAGCTATGGTTAAAATTTCAGATATTTTAGAGAGATTTAAACAACTTTTGATCTCCGTCAATGGAGCAGATTATCAAATTTTAAAGGGAAAGCAAGATTTTAACTTAAAGAAAAGTGAAAACACAAAGGTATTAAAAGATTTAGATCATAATAAAAAGAAAAACTATCTAATAGAAGATGGAACTCCAGTACCATTTTTAATTAAATTAGGAGTTATGGGAGAAGATGGAAAGGTATTTAAAAATAGTTATGATAAGTTTAGACAGATCAATAAGTATCTTGAATTTATAGATGATACTATTAGAGAGTTACAAAATAAAAAATTAATAGGAGATCATATAAAATTTGTTGATTTTGGTTGTGGAAAATCATATTTAACTTTTGCTCTTCATTATTATTTAAAAGATATTAAAAATTTTACCTTTGAGATAATAGGGTTAGCCCTGAAGAAAGATGTAATGAAAAAATGTAATGATATTGCTAAAGAGTTAAAATGTGAAAATTTAGAGTTTTTAACTGGGAATATAAAAGATTTTGATAAATTACAAAATGTAGATATTATCTTCTCTCTTCATGCTTGTAATAATGCTACTGATTATGCTCTTTTAAAGGGATTAGAGTTAAATGCTAAGGCTATATTAGCAGTACCTTGTTGTCAACATGAGTTTAATGAAAAGATGAGTAACACTAAAAATAGTAAGTTTTTTGATAAAGAGATGCCAATAGGAAAACATGGAATACTATTTGAGAAATATACATCTTTAGCAACAGATGCTTTTAGAGCACAAGCTTTAGAATTATGTGGATATAAAACACAGGTAATGGAGTTTATTGATATGGAACATACTCCTAAAAATATCTTAATTAGAGGAATAAAAGATAAGATAAATACAGAATCACTAAAAAGAAGATTTAATGAATATGAAAAATTTAAAAGCTTTTTAGGGATAGAACCTCTTTTAGATTCTTTACTATCTCCATACTATCTAATTAAATTATAAATAAAGGAAAAGAAAAATAATTTTGAATAGAGATAGTAAATAAATAAATTTGAAAGGAGAAAAGAGATGCTAAAATATATAGGAATATTAGGTTGTATTATGCTTTTAACTGCAAAAATTAGTGAAGCTTGTACTGGAATCACTTTGAAAACTAAGGATAATAAACAGATACAAGCAAGAACAATTGAATGGGGAGAAAGTGTTTTAAAAAGTAATATTATTATCTCTCCAAGAGATTATAAATATCAAGCTATAATGCCTGATAGTAAAAATGGTTATTCTTGGAAGGGGCAGTATGGTTTTGTAGGAGCTTCTTTAGTAGATGATAGTTACATTGGTGAGGGAGTTAATGAGGCAGGGTTAAGTGCTGGAATGTTTTTCTTTCCACATTATGGAAGTTTATCAAAATATCTACCAGAGAAGGCTAATGAATCTATAACAGATATGAATTTAGTAAGCTGGATGTTATCTAACTTTTCAACAGTAGATGAGGTAAGAGAAAACATTAATAAGATAAGAATAGTACCTGTTATGGTATTTGCTGATGGAAGTGTTTCACCAACTGCACATTGGAGAGTATCAGATGCTAAGGGAAATAATATAGTTATTGAGATAGTAAATAATGGTGAAGTAAAAATATACGATAATAAAGTTGGAGTTGTAACAAACTCACCAGATTTTCAATGGCAAACAACTAATTTAAATAACTATGTTCATCTACGTCCAGGAAGTGTAGCTACTTATGATGGGAATGGACAAAAATTATTTTCATTTGGTATGGGAGCAGGGGCTTTGGGATTGCCAGGGGATATAACTCCACCATCAAGATTTGTAAGAGCTTTCTTCTATCTAAGTAGCACTCCAACACCAGAGGATGGGTATAAAGGAGTGACACAAGCTTTTCAAATTTTGAATAATTTTGATATTCCAATAGGAATTGAGTATCAAAATAAAAAAGATGTTCCAAAAGAGTTGGAGAGTGCAACACAATGGACTACTGCAATTAACCAAACAGATAGAGAGTTTTATTATAGAACTATGTACAATAGTGAGATAAGAAAGATAGATCTGAAAAAGATAGATTTTGAAAAAGTAAATTATCAAGTATTACCAATGGAAAAATATAAGATTCAACCATATAGAGAGATAATAGTAAAATAAAGTATAAGCTATTTAAGTTGATATTTTTTATATTAATTTAAATAGCTTTTTTATTTTTAGAAAAAACTATTTTTGACTTTTTTTGAAAAATAGATTACATTATATGGTGTAATAAAATAATTGGGTGATGAAGGATGAAAAAATTAAGTGGAGTAATACTGTTGTTAATGCTGTTATTTACAGCTTGTGGTATTGAGAAAGAAACTGGGGAAGAGAGAAAAATTGATAAATTAGAGTACAATGGTACAACGACTAAATATAAATATAATTTAGTTATCCCACAAATTTTAAATGTACAAAGTGAAGATATATCTTATTTCAATCTTTCTTTACAGGAAAATGCTAGACTTATAATTGATGAACTTTTAGAAAGTACAGGAGAGATAAAACCAAGTGCACCTTATGAGGCGGAGATGAGTTATGAAGTAAAAGAAAATGATTTTGGAATAACTTCAATAGTTGTAAAAAGATATACTTATAATGGGGGAGCTCATGGAAATACAACTTTAGAAACATATAATTTATTAGATAAAGATCTAAAGCTTATTAATTTTGAAAGTTTCTTCAACGATAATGCTCAAAGTTATTTTGAGATGAAGATAAATGATGCTATTGAAAATAAAGAGAGAGTAAAAAATATCAATGGAGAGGAAGTTATCTTTTTTGAAAATCCAGAGGTAAATATAAAAAATGCTGTGATATATTTTGAAGGAGATAGTGTAAAATTTGTATTTCCACTTTATGATCTTGCTCCTTATTCAAGTGGAATGCCTGTATTTAAGTTTAGTAAGGATGAGATAAAAAAATATATGAAGTAATTAGAAAAATACTGATTAGAATTTTTTCTTTTCAGTGTTTTTTTATTAATATAAATAAATTATAAAAATTAAGCTACATTTAGATATTTTAGGAAACTAGGATAGACAATGTAGTTTTTTAGTATAGAAGAAAAGATGATAGTATAAAAAAATGATATACTTTTCCAATTATTTAGAAAAATATACTACTTACACTTTACAAAAAAAGCACAATATATTATAATTATAGGAAAGATAGTATTAAAAAATGGATTATTAGGAGGAGCGATGGTTAATAGAGAGAAGGTAACTTCTAGATTTATAGATATGGTAAAAATTTCATCTCCATCTTTAAAAGAGAGAGAGATGGGAGATTATCTTTTAAAAACACTAAAAGAGTTAGGGTTAGAAGTTTATGAAGATAATGCAGGAAAAGAAAATGGAGGAAATTGTGGAAATATAGTTGGAATATTAAGAGCTCCAAATAAGAAAAAAGTTCTTTTTAGTTCACATATGGATACAGTATTACCTTGTGAAAAAGTAACTCCTATAATAGAAAATGAAATTGTAAAAACTGATGGAACTTCTGTTTTAGGTGGAGATGATAAAGGTGGTATAGCTGCTATTTTAGAGATGCTTAGAGTGATAAAAGAGAATAATCTTGAGCATCCAGAAATTATAGTAGTTTTCTCTATTGCTGAAGAGATAGGACTACGTGGTGCTAGAGCTTTTGAAATAGAAAAATATTCACCAGATTTTGCATATATTCTTGATTCAAGTGGAAAGCCAGGAGAGGCAATAGTTCAAGCTCCTCATTCTGCAAAGGGAGAGATAAAAATCATTGGTAAACCAGCTCATGCAGGAATAAATCCAGAAGATGGAATAAATGCCTTTACAGTAGCTGCTCATGCTGTATCAAAATTAAGATTAGGAAGAATTGACAAGGAAACAACTTCAAATATTGGTATAGTAAAAGGTGGAGAAGCTGTAAATATTGTTATGCCAGAAATCTCAATGATGTATGAAGCTAGAAGTTTTGATGGTGAAAAACTTGATAATCTATTAAAAGAGACTAATGATATTTTTGAAGAGATTGCAAAGGAGTTTGGAGCTCAATTAATAAACAATGTAAAGAAAGGTTATGCAGGATTCAAATTAGATGAGAATTTAGAGATAATTAGTCACTTGAAAAAAGCTTGTGAAAATATCAATTTAAAATGTGAGTTAAAATCTTCTGGTGGTGGAAGTGATGCAAATGTCTATAATGCAAAGGGGTATACTGCTATAAATCTAGCTGTAGGTATGTCAAAAGTACACACAACAGAGGAGTATATCAAAATTGATGATTTAGTTGAAATGTCTAAATTGACACTTGAAATAGCAAAGGAACTAGCTAAATGTTAAAAAATGATAAAACTTCAGGAAAAAAAACAAAGATACTTATTTTGTTTATTTGTATAATTTTAATTTTATTTTTTTTTAGAGGTGTAATTAATAATGTAGTAGATGAAGCTGGAACAGTTTTTTTTCCAATTCAAAGAACTATATATAATACAGGAAACTATTTTAAAGAGACTTCATATGCAGTTACAGAGTATAAACGTATTTTAGAAGAAAATAGAAAATTAAAAAATGAAAATGTAAAGCTAGATATGGCAATAGAATTTAATAAGACTCTAGCTGAAGAAAATAAAAGATTACAAGAGTTACTTAAAATGAAAGAAACAGTAGCTTTAGATCTAAAGGTAGCTAAGGTAAACTTTAGAAGTCCTAGTAATTTGTATGAAAGATTCTATATAAATTTAGGAACAAAAGATGGAATGCAAAAAAATATGATTGTTTTAGCAGGAAAGACACTTATTGGAAAGATAGGTAAAGTTTATGAAGATTACTCTTTAGTTGATATGGTTACAGGAGAAAATTTCAATTTAAGTGTTTTAACTGAAAGTCAGATGCTTGGAATTGCTAAGGGTAGTGACGAAGGGACTGGAGAACTATATTTTGAGCCAAATACTTTTGAAAATACGCTTCAATTAGGAGAAAAGGTATATACTTCTGGAATAAGTGAGATCTATCCAAAGGGATTATATGTAGGTTATATCTCTGAAATTGACCAAGATGAGAGCCAAATCTTTAGAAGTATAAAGATAAAAACAGACTTAGATATTTTAAATCTGAATGAAGTACTTGTAATAGTTCCAAAGGAAGAAAAGGAGAAATAGTGAAAAAATTATTAATCTTACTTTTTTTATTGATGACAACATTAACTTTATCTAAAGAAAAAAGTATTTCAGATATTAAAACTCTTGAATTTTTAACAAAAGAGGAGATTATATTAAATAAAGAGAATAGAAAAACAGAATATAATATTAAATTTCAAATTCCAGATAAGATTAAAAAAGAGATAGTTATTCCTGAATTGAATAAGGGAGAGATATATATTTACAACCAAAATGAAAAAATAGTGTATTTACCGTTGTTTGAACAAGTAACACATGAAAAGGTAAATGCTGATGAAAATAGAATAATTAAGGTTATAAACTATATCTTTGAACAGGAAAAGGAAAATGAAGATTTTAGAAAAAAATACTATGCTTCTAAAATAGGAGAATTGATTTTAGAAGATGGAGTAAAAATCAGATTTGAAAAATTTAGTAAAGTAGATGGATACCTATTACCTGTATCTTTTGAAATATATGATAAAGATATAAAAATAGGTGATATAAAGATAGAAAAGTATAAGATAAATCCTAATTTTTCTAAAGAGGAGTTCATACTAGAGGAATGAAACTATTTGATTGTAGAGGAATTATAATAAATAAGAGAGATTTTGGTGAGGCAGATAGATATATTACGATTTTTACAGAGAATTTTGGAAAGATAAGTGTTTTGTTAAAGGGAATTAGAAAAAGCAAAACCAGAGAACAAAGTTCAGCAGATATATTAACTCTTTCAAAATTTACCTTTTATAAAAAGGGAGAAAATTTTATACTGACTAATATTTTAACTTTAGATGCTTACAGAGAGATTAAAGAGAATATAGAGAATCTATATATTAGTTTGTATTTTCTATCTATTTTAAATTCAATACTTGTTGAAAATAATAGAAAGAAAACTCTATTTAGTATAACTGAAAAAACTCTGAATTTTTTAAAAGATAATAATGATATGAAAAAAAATTATATTTTAATTATCTTTTATTTGTATACTTTAGTAAAAGAAGAGGGATTAAATTTTAGCTTAGGAAATGGAGAGTTTTTCTCCTTTGAAGGAAATGGATTTTTTCAAGAGGAGAAAAGGTATTCATATAAAGTTAATAAGATAGAGAAAGAGATAATTGAAAAAGTTGTTAATAAAAGGATAAAAGATATAATCAATGGCGAATATCCTTTAAAAGATATAAAAAATGTAACACTCCTTTTTGAAAGATATTTAAACTTTCATCTAGGAACAGAATTTAAATTAAAAAATTATTTAATGGGGGTAGAATAATGATCAATGTTGTAAAAATTACTGATTATATGTCAGAAGATTTAATATCTCTTAAATTAAAATCAAAAAATAAGGATGATGTTTTAATGGAACTAGCAGATCTTATTGCTGTTTCTCCAGATGTTCATAATGAAGAAAATGTTATTTATAAAGCATTAATTGAAAGAGAAAAATTAGGTAGTACAGGAATTGGAAAGGGAGTAGCAATTCCACATGCTAAAACTGATGCTGCTGATAGACTGACAATAGCTTTCGGAATAAGTAAAGAGAAGATAGATTTTAAATCATTGGACAATGAAAGTGTAAACATATTTTTCGTTTTTGCTTCTCCAATGAAAGATAGCCAAGTGTATTTAAAAGTATTAGCTAGAATATCAAGGCTTATAAGAGAAGAGGAGTTTAGAAATGAGCTATTAGCTTGTAAAACACCAGCTGAGGTAATAGAGTGTATAAATAAAAAAGAAACTGTATAGGTGAGGAAGATGAAGTGTCCATTTTGTAATTCAGAAGATACAAAAGTAATTGACAGTAGATCGTTTATGGACGGGTATTCAATCAAAAGACGTCGTGAATGTATTAAATGCGAAAAAAGATTTACAACTTTTGAAAAGGTAGAGGAAACTCCCCTTTATGTTGTAAAAAAAGATAAAAGAAGAGACAAATTTGATAGAAATAAATTGATGAGAGGACTTGTCGCTGCTACAGTTAAGAGAAATATAAGTAGAGAAAGTTTAGAAACATTTGTTCTAGAAATTGAAAAAAATATTCAAAACTCTTTAAAAGCTGAGATCACAACAAAGGAACTTGGAGAGATGGTAATGGAAAAATTGAAAAAAATTGACCAAGTTGCCTATGTGAGATTTGCTTCAGTATATAAGGAGTTTAAGGATATAAAATCTTTTATTGAGATAGTAGAAGATATAAATAAAGATAATAATAAAGAAAAAAAGGATGATTAAATGAGAATATTATTTATGGGAACTCCAGATTTTGCAGTTCCATGTTTTGATATTTTAAATAAAGAGTATGATATAATAGGAGCTTTCACTAAAATTGATAAGCCTAATATGAGAGGGAAGAAGATAAAATATACTCCTGTAAAAGAGTATGCTTTAGCTAATAATATCCCTGTATATCAACCAAATAGTTTAAAGACAGAGGAAATATACAATCTTATAAAAGAGTTAAATCCAGATTTAATAGTAGTTGTTGCCTATGGAAAAATCATTCCAAAAGAGATAATAGAACTACCTAAATTAGGGATTATAAACGTTCACTCTTCACTTTTACCAAAATATAGAGGGGCAGCTCCAATAAATGCTGCTTTGATACATGGAGAGGAGAAAACAGGGGTAAGTATAATGTATATAGCTGAGGAGTTAGATGCTGGAGATGTTATTCTTACTGGTGAAACAGAGATTACTGATGAGGATACATTCTTAACTCTTCATGATAGATTGATGGAGATAGGAGCTGAAAAATTACTAGAAGCAGTTAAATTAATAGAGAAAGGTGAAGCTCCAAGAACAGTTCAAAATCACTCTGAAGCTACATTTGTAAAACCTTTTAGAAAAGAGGATTGTAAAATTAATTGGAATTTAACAGAGAGAGAGATTTTTAATATGGTAAGGGGAATGAATCCATTTCCAAGTGCTTATACTATGTTAGATGATAAGATCTTCAAAATCTATGGAATAAAAGAAAACTTCAAAAAGTATGAAGATGGAGAAGTTGGAGAGATTGTAGATACAATTAAAGGAAAAGGTGTAGTTGTAAAAACTGGTAATGGAAGTGTTATTCTTACAGAGGTTAAACCAGAAAATAAAAAGCTTTTAAGTGGAGCTGATATTTTAAATGGTAATATTTTGAAAAAGGGAGATAAGTTTAATTAAATGATACTAGATGGAAAAAAGACTTCTTCTCAGATAAAAGAGGAGATAAAAGAAGAGCTTAAAGAAATAAAAGAAAAGATAGGGAAAGTTCCAGGACTAGCAATAGTTTTAGTAGGGGAAAATCCTGCTTCTAAAATATATGTAAATTCTAAAATTAAAGGTTGTGCAGAGTTAGGATTTGAAAGTTTTGCACATTATCTTCCTGAAAATGTAACTGAAGAAGAGCTTTTAAATGTTATAAGAGAGCTAAATGCTGATGAAAAAGTAGATGGTATTTTAGTACAACTTCCTCTTCCTAAACATATAGATGAGAAAAAAGTAGTTGAAACAATAGCTTTCTCAAAAGATGTAGATGGATTTAAACCAGAAAATATGGGGTTACTTTTCTTAGGAGATAAAAACTCTATAAAACCTTGTACTCCTTCTGGAATAGTTGAACTATTTAAAAGATATGAATTAGAAGTAGAAGGAAAAGATGTTGTAATAATAGGAAGAAGTAATATTGTAGGGAAACCTATGGCAGGATTTTTCATAAATGAGGGAGCAACAGTAACTATATGTAATAGTAAAACAAAAAATCTAGCTGAAAAATTAAAAGGGGCAGATATTATTGTAGCAGCTATGGGAGTAGCAAAATTTGTAAAAGCTGACATGGTAAAAGATGGGGCTGTTATCATTGATGTAGGAATAAATAGAACAGCAGAGGGACTTTTTGGAGATGTAGATTTTGAAAATGTAGCTCCAAAATGTAGCTGGATAACTCCTGTTCCTGGAGGGGTAGGACCAATGACTGTAGCTATGCTTTTTAAGAATACACTATCTGCATTTAAGAGAAATAAGAAACTTGTATAAATATTTGTGGAGGGATAGAAGCAATGAAAATTACTAATAAAAAGAAAATTGGTACAGAAAAAAAAGAAGCTGAAAAATATGATTTAGAAGAGATAAAAATAGATCCAGCAGGGAAGAGAGAGTTTTACATAGTAGACAAGAGAATACTGCCTAACTCTATTCAAAGTGTAATCAAAGTTAATGATCTTGTTCAACATAGCAAAATGTCAAAATATGAAGCTATAAAAAAAGTAGGAATAAGTAGAAGTACTTACTACAAATATAAAGATTATATCAAACCATTTTTTGAAAGTGGAAAAGATAAGGTATTCAGTATTCATATGTCACTTATAGATAAACCAGGAATACTTGCTAAGATATTAGAAATCATTGCAACTGAAGATATGAATATACTAACTATAGTTCAAAATATAGCTATAGATGGAGTAGCAAAATCAACAATCTCTATCCAAACAACAGAAAATATGTTAAGAAAAATAGAAGGAATGCTTGAGAGAATAACTGAAGTTGATGGAGTAAAAGAGTTAAGAATTATAGGAAGTAACTAAAAAATTGGAGGAAAAGATGAAAATAGATTTAAAAATGATAAAGGACTTAGCAGAAAGTATTGAAAAATATAATTTAAATGAAGTGGTAGTTGAAAGTGAAGGTGCAAAAGTAACTTTAAAAAAAGAGAATAAAGTAGTTCAACCAGAACAAGTTATAGTAGCTAAAACTCCAGCAGTTACAGCAGCTGTTGACTTTGTTCAAGAGGAGGTAGCTCCAAAACAAGAGGAAGTTAAGGAAGAGGTAGAGGGAGAAGTTATTACATCACCAATGGTAGGAACTTTCTATAAATCTTCAGCTCCAGGAAACCCACCATTTGTAGCTGAGGGACAAAGTGTATCTTCAGGAGAAACTCTATGTATTATAGAAGCAATGAAGTTAATGAATGAAGTAAAAGCTCATAAAAACTGTACTATAGTAAAAATATTAGTGGAAGATGGAGAACTTGTTAAAAAAGGAGACAAGTTATTTGTAATAAAATAAAACCAGATTTTCTGGTTTTAATTTTATTTTAAATGAAAAAAGCCAGTTTTGTAGTATAATATAATGTTATTATTTTGCTAAAATACAAGAGGAACAATTATTGTATTTTAAATGAATATGTGATAATATTATAAAGGTGGAGGTTATTATGAAGAAAGTAAGAGATGTAATCAATAGAGATGTACAAACAATAACAAGAGAAACATTAGTTGGAGAGATAGTTTCAATAATGAAAGAGAAAAGATTGGGAAAATTACCAGTTTTAGATGGAGATCAAATTGTTGGAGTTGTAACTAGAGATGACATTTTAGTAAAACAGGGAAAATCTCCAGTGCCACCAGTAATAGCTTTTTGGGAAATAATGATAGCTTTACCAAATAGTAAAGGGTTTAAAGAGAAAATGAAAAAATTTATATCATTTAAAGCTGAAGATATAATGGAAAAAGACTTCTACACTGCAGATATAGATGCTGACTTAGAAGGAGTAGTAAGTGAGATGTTAGATAAGGGATATAATTATGCTTTAGTTTTAGAAAATGAAAAATTAGTTGGAATAGTCACTAAGAGTGACTTAATAAATAAATGTTATTAAAAATAAGGAAGGTGTATGAGTAGAAGTGGACACGTATCAAAATATTGTGTTGCTTGTGGGTTTAATTTTATTGTCAGGTTTTTTCTCAGCTTCTGAGACTGCTTTAACTTCTTTTAGAAGTATTCATTTAGAGAAGTTAGAGGATGGGAAGCATGAAAAACAGGTTAGTCTTTTAAAAAAATGGTTGAAAAATCCAAATGAGATGCTTACTGGATTATTATTGGGAAATAACATAGTAAACATTTGGGCTTCTTCAATAGCAACAGTTGTAACCGTAAATTTAATGGGAAATTCAAGTAAATCTGTAGCTATCGCCACTATTATTATGACTATAATAATACTAATTTTTGGAGAGATCACTCCAAAGATTATAGCTAAAAATCAATCTTTGAAGATAGCTGGAGTGGTAATAGTAATAATTTATTGGTTCAGTTTTATAGCTAAACCTATTATTAAGATACTTATTGGAATTTCTAAATTTATAGGAAGAATGTTAGGTATTGATTTAACAGATGAAACATTGATGATAACAGAAGAGGATATAATCTCTTTTGTAAATGTTGGTGAAGCTGAAGGTGTAATAGAAGAGGATGAAAAAGAGATGATTCATTCTATAGTTGGGTTTGGAGAAACTACAGCTAAAGAGGTAATGACACCTAGAACATCAATGCTTGCATTTGAAGGAAGCAAGACTATTGATGATGTTTGGTATGAGTTAATAGATAATGGTTTTTCAAGAATTCCAGTATATGAAGATACTATTGATAATATAATAGGGGTATTATACATCAAAGATATTATGAATAGCTTAAAAGATGGGAATACTAATGTACCTATTAAAAATTTTATAAGACCTGGATATTTCGTACCAGAAACAAAATCTATAATAGAAATTTTAAAAGAGTTTAGAACATTAAAAGTTCATATCGCCCTTGTACTTGATGAATATGGTGGAATAGTTGGACTTCTAACTATTGAAGACTTAATAGAAGAGATAGTTGGAGAGATTAGAGATGAGTTTGATACAGAAGAGGAAGAGTTTATAACTCAAATAGATGAAAATAGCTATGAAGTAGATGCTATGATAGATATAGAAACTTTAGATAAAGAGTTAGATATAAAACTTCCAGATTCAGATGACTATGAAAGTTTAGGTGGGCTTATTGTTACTGAGCTAGGTAGAGTAGCTAGTGTAGGAGATGAGCTTACAATAGATGGAGTAAAATTAAGAGTCTTAGAAGTAAATAAAATGAGGGTTTCTAAAGTATACATTGAGAAGGAGCAAAAACTAGATGATTAAACATTTAAAAAAATATTTTTATGCAGGTCTTTTTTCACTGCTACCTTTAGTATTGACAGCTTATATTTTTAACTGGATAATGGGACTTGTATTAATAGTTTTAAATGACTCTTTTGTAACTATAATTATAAAGAATATAATTTTAGATCTTGTGGGAGAAGAGGATTATATCTTTTATTTTCAAATTTTAACTTATATATTATCTTTAATTACTATGATAATATTTATATGTATTGTAGGTTTTACTTTAAAATTAGTGTTTTTTGCTAAAATTGCAAAAAGAGCAAAACAATTTTTAAGTAAGATACCTTTTATAAATCAAATTTATTCAACAATTAGTCAAATAATAGATATTTTAAAATCTGATAGATCAACTACTTATCAGAAGGTAGTAGCTATTGAATATCCAAGAAAGGGTATATTTAGTATAGGATTTATGACTGCTGATAAAAATGAAGCAGTAGAAGAAGTTTCTGGAATAGAGAGAATGTATAATATTTTTATTCCAACATCTCCAAATCCTACTTCAGGAATGTTTATAGTAGCTAATGCTAAAGAGGTACATATATTAGATATCAAAATAGATGATGCAGTTAAATTAATTATTTCAGGTGGAGTAATAACTCCAGAAAAATATGAGATAAAAGAAGATGAAAATGAATTAGTTGAAAATAACGAGAAATAGGGGTAGGAGTAATGATAAAAGTCTTACTAATATTAAGTTTAATATTTTGTGTAGGTTGTTCCAACTCTAATTCAAAAGAGGAAAAGTATAGTTTTATTAGAGGGATAAATCTCTATCAAAAGGGAAAGAAAAAAGATGCTTTAAAAGAGTATAAAAAAGCTTATGAGATAAACTCAAAAAATGTAGTAGTTATAAAAGAGATAGCTTTTTTATCTTATGAACTGGGAGATATAAATTCAGCTATTGAATTTTATGAAGAAGCGTATAGACTAGATTCTAGTGATAAAGATGTAATAAAAAATTTAGTAAATCTATATTATTCAAAGGGAGATCTTGAAAAAAGCAGAGAGTATTTAGAAGAGATCTCTGATATAAAAGATGATGATATTTTAAAATTAAAGAGAGTGTTGCTGTATAAAAATGAAGTTTAAAAGGTAATTGAGGAGAGAGAAAATGGATTTAAAAAATTATATAAAAGCAATAGAAAATTTTCCAAAAGAGGGAATAATCTTTAGAGATGTAACACCTTTAATGCAAAATGGAAAAGCTTACAAAGAAGCAATAAATAAATTTGTAGAATTTGCAAAAGAAAAAGAAGTAGATGTTATAGTTGGACCAGAAGCAAGAGGATTTCTTTTTGGGTGTCCAGTAGCAACAGAATTAGAAGTAGGATTTGTTCCAGTTAGAAAACCTGGAAAACTACCAAGAGAGGTAATAGAGTATTCATATGATTTAGAATATGGTTCAAATGTTTTAGCTATGCATAAAGATGCTATAAAGCCAGGACAAAGAGTATTGATAGTTGATGATCTTTTAGCAACAGGGGGAACTATTGAAGCTGTAATAAAATTAGTTGAAGCTTTAGGTGGAGTTGTTGCAGGGCTAGGATTTTTAATTGAACTTGAAGAATTAAAAGGAATAGAGAAATTAAAAGATTATCCTGTATTGACTTTAATGAAATACTAAAGGTTAAAGGCGACAGAGATGTCGCCTTTTGTTAAAAATTTAATAAGGAAAAGAGGAAATTTTATGAACTATTGGGAAGAAATTGTAAATCAGATAAATAAGAACAATTTAAAAGTAGATCTTGAAAAAATAAAGTTAGCTCTATGTTTTGCAGAAGAGTGTCATGAGGGACAATATAGAAAATCTGGAGAAGATTATATTATGCACCCAGTAGAAGTTACAAAAATCCTCATTGATATGAAAATGGATACAGATACCATAGTAGCTGGTATTTTACATGATATAGTAGAAGATACTATGATCACTTTAGCAGATATTAAATATAATTTTGGGGATACAGTAGCTACTCTTGTAGATGGAGTTACAAAATTAAAAAATCTGCCTAATGGAACAAAGAAGCAAGATGAAAATATTAGAAAGATGATTCTTGCTATGGCTCAAAACTTGAGAGTTATCATTATAAAACTAGCAGATAGACTTCATAATATGAGGACAATGAAGTATATGAAACCAGAGAAGCAGATCTCTATATCTCAAGAAACTTTGGACATATATGCACCTCTTGCTCATAGATTAGGAATAGCCAAAATAAAATGGGAACTTGAAGATCTATGTTTAAGATATTTAAAACCAGAAGAGTATACACATATTAAGAGTTTAATAGATAGTAAAAGAGCTGAAAGAAGTGAGTATATAGAAAGTTTTATAAAAACAATAGTAAAACTTCTTCATGATACTGGTATCAAAGGAAATGTTAAGGGAAGATTTAAACATTTCTATAGTATATATAAAAAGATGTATGAAAAGGGAAAAGAGTTTGATGATATTTATGATTTGATGGGAATAAGAATAATTGTAGATACAGAGGCTGAATGTTACAACACTTTAGGAGTTATTCACAGCCACTTTAGACCAGTGCCAGGAAGATTTAAAGATTATATAGCAGTTCCTAAATCAAATAACTATCAATCAATTCATACTACAATTGTAGGACCACAAGGTAAATTTATTGAAATTCAAATTAGAACTGAAGAGATGGATAAAGTTGCTGAAGAAGGGGTAGCAGCACACTGGAGCTATAAGGAAAAAACAAAGGTAACAAAGGGCGATCAGATTTATGGTTGGCTTAGAAATATACTTGAACTTCAAAATGAAGCAGAGGATACACAAGATTTTATAAAAAGTGTAACTGAAGATATAATGAATGAAACAGTTTTTGTTTTTTCGCCTAAAGGGGATATTTTAGAGTTGCCACAGGGAGCAACACCTCTTGATTTTGCCTTTGCTATTCATACTCAAATAGGATGTAAATGTGTTGGAGCTAAGGTAAATGGAAAGATTGTTACTTTAGATTATAAACTTCAAAATGGAGATAGAGTTGAGATTATAACTGCTAAAAACTCTAAAGGACCAGCAAAAGATTGGTTAGATATAGTAGTTACTCATGGAGCTAAAAGTAAGATTAGAAAACTTTTAAAAGACTCTATAATGGAAGAAACAATAAAAATTGGACGTGAAAATCTTGAAAGAGAGTTAGGAAAATTGGGAATCTCTCTTAAAGAGATGGAAGATGATCCAATTATTAAGAAACATATGGAAAAGAATAATATCAATAATTTAGATGAGTTTTATTTCCATGTGGGAGAAAAGAGAAGTAAGATAGATGTTATTATTAAAAAATTAAGAACAAGAATTGAAAAAGAGAGAGCTATTTCAAATATAAACATAGATGAACTTATGGAGAAGAAAAAAGAGAAGGAAAAAAGTTCAGCTGGTAAAAATGATTATGGAATAGTTATAGATGGAGTAAATAATACTTTAATTAGATTTGCGAGATGTTGTACTCCTCTTCCTGGGGATGAGATAACAGGATATGTTACAAAATTAACAGGAATAACAGTTCATAGAAAAGATTGTAAAAATGTTCAAAATATGATAGCTCACGACCCTACAAGAGAGATAGCTGTTGCTTGGGATAAAAGCTTGATAGCTAAAAAACTTAATAAATATAAGTTTACTTTTAATGTTCTTGTTTATGATAGACCAAATATTTTATTGGATCTAATGAATGTAATAGCAAATCATAAGATAAATTTAGTCTCTGTTAATTCAAATGAGATAACAAAAAACGGAGATAAATATATAAATCTAAAACTTACTATTGAGATAAGTGATAAGAGTGAATATAAATATCTATTGAACAACCTATTAAAATTAAAAAATGTAATTTCAGTAGATAGATAAAATAAAAAGATAGGAGAATATATGACAAAAAAATTACCTGTAACATATGAGCTAGAAGTTAAACAGGGAAAAGCTAGAGCAGGAAGAATAACAACTCCACATGGAGTAATTGAAACACCTGTATTTATGCCTGTAGGAACACAAGCTACTGTAAAAACAATGACACCAGAGGAGTTAGAAACTATAGGTTCTGAAATAATCTTAGGAAATACATACCATCTTTATTTAAGACCTAGTGATGAGTTGATAGCAAAATTTGGTGGACTTCATAAATTTATGAATTGGAACAAACCTATTTTAACAGATAGTGGAGGTTTCCAAGTATTTAGTTTAGGAGCTTTAAGAAAGATAACTGAGGAGGGAGTAAAATTTAGTTCTCATATAGATGGTTCTAAACATTTCCTTTCACCTGAAAAATCTATCAGTATTCAAAATAATTTAGGCTCTGATATAGTTATGCTATTTGATGAATGCCCACCAGGACTTTCTACAAGAGAGTATATGATACCGTCAATAGAGAGAACAACAAGATGGGCTAAAAGATGTATAGAAGCTCATAAGAGACCTGATGAACAAGGATTATTTGCTATAGTTCAAGGTGGAATATATGAAGATCTAAGAGATAAGAGTTTAAATGAGCTTATGACTATGGATGAAAGTTTCTCTGGATATGCAATAGGAGGGTTAGCAGTTGGAGAGCCTCGTGAAGATATGTATAGAATATTACATCATATTGTAGAGAAATGCCCAGAAAATAAGCCTAGATATCTTATGGGAGTAGGAGAACCATTGGATATGTTAGAGGCTGTTGAAGCTGGAATAGATATGATGGACTGTGTACAACCTAGTAGAATAGGTAGACATGGAACAGTATTTACAAAATATGGTAGATTAGTTATAAAAAATGCTGCTTATGCTGAAGATGATAGACCTCTTGATGAGGGATGTGACTGCTATGTATGTAGAAATTATACAAGAGGGTATGTAAGACATCTATTTAAAGCAGAGGAGATTTTAGGACAAAGATTAGCTACATATCACAATCTTTATTTCCTATTAAAACTTATGAAAAATGCTAGAAAAGCAATTATTGATGGAAACTTTAAAGAGTATAAAGATGAATTTATAAAAAACTATCAAATGGGAAAAAAATCAGAGTGGCTACAACCTAAAAAAATAGGAGAATAACATGAAATTAACTGTACTTAAAAATTTTAAGTACAGTTTTTTTATAAAATTATTTACCTTTTTTCTATTTTAATATATAATATGTTTTTAAAAATACACTAAAATAATAAGGGGGAATATTATGGATAAGATAGAGAGAAGAAAACTTATAGAAGTTGCTTTAGGAAAGAGAGAAGCTACACTGAAAATTGAAAATGCTAATTTAATAAATGTTTTTTCTGGAGAAATCTACTTAGCTAATATATATATTTATGATGAATATATAGCAGATGTTGTAGAGTGTGAGAGAGATACAATGAAGCCAGCTGAAAAAATTATTGATATAAAAGGAAAATATCTTGCACCTGGATTTGTTGATTCACATCTTCATATAGAGAGTAGCCATCTTACTCCATATCACTTTGCTGAGGCAGTTATACCAAAGGGAACTACAACTATAATAGCTGACCCACATGAGATAGGGAATGCTTTGGGAGAAAAGGGAGTAGATTATATGTTAGAAGCTTCAGAAGATCTACCAATGAATCAATACTTCTTAATTCCATCTTGTGTTCCATCAGTTGTTGGGTTAGAAACAACAGGAGCAGAGTTTGATGCTCATATGATTGATAAAATGTTAGATAAAGATAGAGTTTTAGGACTTGGAGAGGTAATGGACTTTGTAGGAGTTATCAATTCAGATAAGAGAATGGAAGATATAATTGATGTAGCTTATCAAAAAGATAAATTTCTTCAAGGACACGCTCCAGAGGTTGTAGGTTCAGAACTATCAGCATATTTATGTGGAGGACCTGTATCTTGTCACGAGGTAAGAGATGGGGTTCATGCTAAAGAGAAGATAAGAAAAGGGATGATAGTAGATGCTAGAGAAAGTTCACTATCGAAGAATATAACATCTATTGTTGAAAATATAAAAGGATTTAAATCTCCAAGAAACTTTACTCTTTGTACAGATGATAGAGAACCAAAGGATATTTTAGAAAAGGGACATCTAAATGATTGTGTGAGAATAGCTGTAAAAGCTGGACTTGATCCAATAGAAGCTATTAGAGCAGTGACACTTAATACAGCTCAAGTTTATCATTTAGAGAAAATTGGTGGAATAGCACCAGGATATTTTGCTGACATGGTAATTTTTGATAATCTTCAAGATTATAATGTTGAAAAGGTATTTTATAAAGGAAGATTAGTAGCAGAAAATGACCAAATGGTTGTTCCTATTTCTAAACCTGTTCTTGAATTAGAAAATTATAATAGTGTAACAATTAAAGATTTTACTGAGGAAGATTTTAAAATAAAAGCTCCTATTGAAAATGGAACTATGGAGATTGTAGGAATGGAGTATTTAAGTAGAAGTAGATCTGTAACAAGAAAAAAACTGTTTACAGTTTCAGTAAAAAATGGATATATTGATCTTGAGGGAACAGAGCTTAACTTTGTTGCAATTCTAAATAGATACCCAAATAATGATAATATTGCTCTTGCTGTTGTAGAGAATTTCTATTTAGCTAAAGGGGCAGTGGGAACAACATATTCACATGATTCACACAATATGACTATTATATACAACAATGCTAAAGATGCTGTGGTTGTTTCAAAGAGAATAGCAGAAATTGGTGGAGGAGTTGTAGTAGTAGAAGATAGTAAAGTTGTAGGTGAAGTTTCATTCCCAATAGCTGGAATGCTTTCTAAAAAATCAGCTAAAGAGTTAAGTAAGGATATCTTGAGAATGAACAATCTTTTAAATCAATATGGTATTGAAACAGCTAGTCCTATCACAAGACCTAGTACTCTTGCTCTAATAGTTATACCAGAGGTAAAAATGAGTGATATAGGACTTATAGATGTAATAAATCAAAAGATTATTAAACAATTTTAATATTATTAGGAGGAAAAGAAAAAGATGCAGAACAAAGAGAAAAGCTTTCTAGATAGATATTTTTGTCTATCAGAGAGAAAAAGCAACATCAAAGTTGAATTTGGTGGAGGATTGGCTACATTTATGACAATGTCATATATATTGATAGTTCATCCTCTAATTATGAAAAATGCAGGAATGCCAATGAAAGAGGTATTTACTGTAACAGCTCTAATGTCAGCTATATTTACATTATTTATGGGGCTTTATGCTAAACTTCCTTTTGCTTTAGCACCAGCTATGGGAAGTAATGCCTTTTTAGCTATGACATTAGTAGGAAGTGGAGCTGTTACTTGGCAACAAGGTTTAGCTATGAACTTTGTGTCAGGTATAATATTTGTTTTAATGTCTGTATTTGGAATTAGAGAGGTAATTGTAAAGTTTTTACCAAAAAGTTTAAAGTTAGGAATAGGAGCAACAGTAGGAATATTTCTTATTGAACTTGGATTTAAAAATGGTAGCCTTATGAAAGTGGCAAATGGTTCTATTGCAATAGGAGATATTAAAAATCCTGCTGCTATTACAGCTATTTTTGGAATATTTATAACAGCTATACTTATAGCTAGAAAAGTTAAGTGTGATATGTTATTGGGGATAATTGCAGCTACAATTATTGGAATCCCTCTTGGAATAACTAAGATACCTGAAAGCTTTATTGCTCTTCCAACAGGAATAAGGGAGATAGCATTTAAACTAGATTTTTCTAATATTTTAAGTATAAAAGTTTTACCTATTTTATTTGTTTTCTTTGTTGGAGATTTCTTCTCAACATTGGGAACACTATTAGGAGTATCTGAAAAAGCAGGACTTCTTGATGAAAATGGAGATTTACCAGAAATTCAAAAACCTTTCCTTGTAGATGCACTAGGAACAGTGGTTGGAGCTTTATGTGGAACTACTACAATAACTACATTTGTAGAATCTGCTGCTGGAGTAGGAGCAGGTGGAAGAACAGGACTTACTGCTGTATTTACAAGTATCTTCTTTTTTATTAGTTTATTTTTAAGTCCATTAGCTTTAATGGTTCCAGCAGCGGCAACAGCACCTGCACTTATTATAATGGGAACATTGATGTTAAGTGGATTAAAGAATGTAGAGTATGATAATTTTACTGAGTCATTTCCTGTATTTTTTATGGTAGTTGCAACAGCTTTTACTAACAGTATTTCTAATGGTGTTGGAGCTGGAATTATTTCATATGTTATAGTTAAAGTTGGAGCTGGAAAATATAAAGAAGTTAGTATGGGACTTTATATCCTTGCTGCTATTATGGTATTCTACTTTATCAATTAATATAAAAAGAGTAGGGCTAATAAATTCTAATTATGAATTTATATAGCCCTATTCTTATAATTATTAAACAAAAACTTTTTGAAGTAGTATCATATAGAAAATTGTTCCTCCAAGAATACTCATAAGAGTTTGTCTTTTCCAAACGTGAAGAATAACTACCATAATAACAGCTAAAAATTCAGGAGTTCCATAGGGAGCAACTGTAAATTTAATATCTTTTAAACAGAATAATATTAAGATTCCTATAACAGCAGGGGGAAGAACTTTCCCTAGATACATCATAAAATTTTCAATAGTTTTATTTCTCTTGCTTAAAACAATAAAAGGAAAGGCTCTTAAAAAATATGAAGTCACTCCAACTGCGAATATTATACTTAAAGAATACCAAAAATTAATCTTCATACTATTTTACCCCCTTATTTTTATTTTTTTCCATATCTTTTTCCAATTTAGTTTTTAAAAGAATTAAAACTATTATTATCATAAAAATAGAAGGAATAAGCATATTTTTAGGTCCGAAAATTAAAAGAGATATAGCTCCTATTACTATTCCTAAGACATTAGGTATTTTAGTTGAGAAAGTAAGAAATTGATCTACAAAAATAACAATAAATAAAGCAGTCATAGCAAACTCCATTCCTTGACTATTAAACTTTATTAATGATCCTAGAAGAGCACCTAGAACACAACCTATCACCCAGTAACTGTGACATAAAATTCCAATTGCAAGAAAAAATTGCTTTCTATTTACTCCTAAAGGAGTTTTAGCTGAACACATAACAGCATAAACTTCATCAGTAAGAATATGAATCATATATGGTCTTACTTTTTTCATTTTTTTAAAGAAATCTATAAAAGAGATTCCATATAGAGAGTATCTTGCATTTACAATTAAAGTAGTTACTATAGTTTCAATTATTCCAGCTCCACCTGTTAAAAGGTTAAGAAGAACAAATTGCATAGAACCTGAAAATAGAAACAGACTTATAAATAAAGCCCAAATAAAATTATAACCTGCTTTTTCACACAATAAACCAAAAGCCATTCCAACAGATATATACCCAAAGAGAATAGGTATAGTTTCTTTAAATGCCCCTTTGAATGCTCTTGTTAGATTTCCTTTTTTCATAATGTATCTCCCCTTGTTTTAAATTATAAAAAAATCTTTTTTAAATACTCTGCCACTCCGTCTTCACTATTTGGTTTTGCTACTTTATTATTTGGTAAAAGCTCTTTTAATCTAGGATTACAGTTTCCCATTAATACACCTTCTCCTACACTTTTTAACATTTCATAGTCGTTTAAACCATCACCAAATGCAATAATCTCCTCTTTTTTTAACCCTAATTGAGGCATTAGTACATTTGTAATAGCATGTCCCTTAGAAACATCTTTATTCATAACCTCTAAACAAATAGGTAGAGAAAGAGTAACATTTGTTCTATCACCAAATTTTTCTATTAATTCTTTTTCTAATTTACTTATCTTTTTTTCATCGTTATGAATATAGAAGAATTTTATTATCTCTTTTCCATGCAATTTAGAAAAATCTGTAACTGTATATGTAAATCCAGATTCTTTGTGGTAATCATGAGCCTCTTCTAGAGGGATCTCTAGAAACCAATTATCCTCTAAATATACATCTTTATGAATTTCAGGGTCAATTTCAGTATTGAAAATCTCATTACTTAACTCTTGAGGAATATCATCTCTAAAAATTATATTGTTGTTTTCATCATGAATTCTAGCTCCATTAGAACTTATCAGATAAGAGTCTAACCCAAGCATATCCTTAAATCTTAAAGCATCAGCATGGTGTCTCCCAGTAGCTATAAAAAATTTAACCCCTTGATCTGTAATTTTTTTAATAGTATCAATTGTATTTTTAGATATTGTGTGTTCTGTATTTAAAAGAGTTCCATCTAAATCACAAACAATAGCTTTAAACTTCATATTCTCCTCCTGTAATTATTTTTTAGCACTTTATTTATAAGTATACCATTTATATAAATAAAAATAAACATATTATTGAAGGAAATTAAAAAATTATATAAATTTAAATTTTTTGAATTTTTTTTAAAAATATATTGACTTATTTTAGATAATATGGTATTATATTTTTTGTCAAGAAAAGTCGGAATATAGCGCAGTCCGGTAGCGCATCTGCCTTGGGAGCAGAGGGCCGCAAGTTCGAATCTTGCTATTCCGACCATTATTGTTGGGCTGTCGCCAAGCGGTAAGGCAACGGACTTTGACTCCGTCATGCGCTGGTTCGAATCCAGCCAGCCCAGCCACTTATAATGAATTTAACTCCTTATTTTAAGGAGTTTTTTTATTTACTTAACAAAAGTATAAATTTCTCCATCTTCAGGAATAAGTATATCGTGAACTATTCCTTTTTCACTTAATCTTTGATACATTACCTCTCTTGTTATAGATCCATGAGCTACATTATCTAAATGAGATACAATAATTTTGGCATTAGGTATTAATTTATGAATAGTTGCTACAGCTTCATCATCCATAATTAGATGTCCAAATGTAGTAAGTTCTGCATCAGCTCCATTTACAACTATAATATCAGGGTTATAAAAATTTATTGCTCTTTTTACTCCTTCATACATAATAGTATCTCCTACAAAATATAGAGTAGGTTTATTTTGAGATTCAAAAATAACTCCACTAGATTTCCCACAAGGCAACAATGAACCATGTATTCCTTCTATTTTAGTAAGTTTTATATCATCAACTATATTACCAGTCTCTTGTAATATTCTAATATCTTTAAAATTTAAACTCTTAATAAATTCATAATCTTCTTCGTTTTGAACAAAAATGGGAGTATTTCTATCTAAAACTTCATTATAATAGTTTAAATCAAAATGATCTGGATGAACATGAGTTAATATATAATAATCTACTCCATCTAAAATCTCTTTAATAGAGAAAGGGAGCTCACACATAGGCATGGGAATATTTGCTCTTTCAGGATCAACAGGATTAAATCCTGTATTTAAAGAATTGAAACTACCCATAGCTCCTTTAGGTGCTAACCATGGATCAATAAGAAAAATCTTTCCATTATAATTTGCTTTTACAGTAGCATTACGTATCTGTTGAATTTGAATCTTTGTTTGATCTTTACTTAATTTCATTAAAAAACCTCCATCTGAATTTAATTTTTATTGACACTGTGACAATAAACTTATTATAATAGCTATTGTAAATAATTAACAATTACAATTTTTAGTAATCAGTATTTTTATTTACAGATAGAAAAAAGTGTAAAGGATTTATAAAAATGGAAAAAAAGAGAGAAGATAGAAGAAGTAAATATACACGTATGATAATTAAAGATAGCTTTTTAAACTTATTAAAGGAAAAAAGTTATGATAAAATAAGTGTTTCTCAAATTTGTAAAAATTCAGAGATTACTAGAACAACTTTTTATTTACATTATAGTAATTTAGATGACGTTCTATTAGAAACACTGGAAGAAGCTTTAGAAATATCTAAAATTTCTATGAATTTTGAAAAAAGTAGTACAAATATTTTTATAGATAATGATGTTATTCCATTGTGTCAAAGAACAGCTACTGATCCTAAGTATAATGTTTTATTTTTAGATCCAATTCTTTCAGATTATATTGCTAAAAGGTTATATGCTTATGAAAAAAAAGAAAGAATAAAACAGTTACAAGAAGTTTTTAAATTGACTAAGTTTGAGGCAGAAAAAATTTATACTTTTGTATTTTTTGGAAGTTTTGCAGTAAATAAATCTTTAGAATGGATAAAAAATGATAATTGGGATAAAACTCAAAATTTAATAAAAGATTTTATAAAATATGGTCTTTTAAAAAAGAATTTATAACGACTAAAAAGAATCATAATTTTAATAAATTTGAAGTTAGAGAGGTAATTATTTTGATTATAAGAGAAGAAAGAAAAGAAGATTATGATATAGTGTATCATGTTATAAAGGAAGCTTTTGCAACTGCTGAATATACAGATGGAAATGAACAAGATTTAGTTGTTAATTTAAGAAAGAGCAAATCATTTATTCCGAAATTATCTCTTGTTGCTATTGAGGATGAAAAAATTGTAGGACATATTCTTTTTACAAAAGCATTTGTTAATAGTATTGAGGTTCTTGCACTTGTTCCACTGTCGGTATTACCAGAGTATCAAAATAGAGGAATTGGATTATCTCTAATAAAAGAAGGGCATAGAATTGCACACGAGTTAGGTTATAGATATTCAGTTGTTTTAGGACATTCTGAATACTATCCAAAAGTTAGTTATATTCCTGCTAGTCAATATGGGGTAGAAGCACCATTTGAAGTTGAGGATAAAAATTTTATGGCAATCTGCTTTGATGAAAATGGAGATAAGTTAAATGGAATTATAGAATATGATAGAGCTTTTGGAATCTAAATAAAAAAGGCTCTTTTTTGAAGAGCCTAAAAAACTAATATCTATATGTTTTTTTATCGTTTTTAATTCCAGAAGTATCAAGTTCAAGTTTTATTAACTTATATCCATTTCCTAGATTAGAACTTATAGCTTTATTGATTTCATTACTTATTTTTTTAGCATATTCATCATAGTTAGCAGTATTGACTTCAGAACTCATAGCAAATTCAACATCCACTTCTACAGCCTTGTCATGTTCAATATCCACCTCTATCTCTTTTACATTTATTTTCTTATTTTGCTCTAGCACGGGAAAATTTTTATACAGTTCACTTGTTAAAATAGCTTCCTCTCTATCAAAATCTCCAGCAAATACCATTGTTGATAAGATTCCAAATAAACCAAACAATATTTTTTTCATTTAAAATCCTCCTTTTATGTTGAGAATAAATTTTTATTTACCACAACATTTCTTATATTTTTTACCACTTCCACAAGGACAAGGATCATTTCTTCCAACTTTGTTTTCATTAATTCTTGTAGAAGTTATAGGCAACCATTTTTGATAAAACCAAACTCCGTTTTTCTTAACAAAATAACTTCTTTCATGGTGGACTATTGTTTTTCCATTTTCAATATAAGTAGCTTTAAATTCTACAATTCCATCTTTATCATCTTCTCCACCTTTAGTAGTAGAAAGTATTTCAAGCCCTAACCATTGAGATTCTCTAGCCCATTTTTCACACTCTGCCCAATCAATACCATCAGTATTGTCGGGATCGTGGCTCTCTTTTATAAACTCCATATCACATGTTTCATAAGCATGATATCTTGCTCTCATAAGTTCTTCAGCTGTTTTTATTTCACTTAATTTCATTTTTTTCCCTACCTATCTTTATTATTCTAAAAATCTAAAAAAATCTTTTTTATTTTATAATTTTATTTTATACTCTTTTTATCAACATTGCAAGAAATTTTTAATAAAAAAATGGCTATTAAAAATAATAGCCACTTAAAAATTCAACTTATTTTTTTAATTTAACTCTCATAATAAGGTCTCCAACTTTTACATCTTTACCTTTTGCAACTACATCTATCTCTTCAACAGCATCCATGTTATTTATAATAACAGGAGTTTTTACAGATGGAGCTTTACTTTTTATAAGTTCAAGATCATACTCTACAAGTTTATCCCCAACATTAACATTACTTCCATCTTCAGCTACTCTATTGAATCCTTCTCCTTTTAAAGAAACAGTATCAATTCCAAAGTGAACAATCATTTCTAATCCATTTGGAGTTTCAAAGCTTGTAGCATGGTTAGTTTCAAATATTGTGATCTCCCCAGCTACTGGAGCATATACAGCACCTTCAGCAGGATCAATAGCACATCCATCTCCAACCATTTTTTGAGCAAAAGCTGGATCAGGAACTTCACTTAGATCAATAACTTTACCATTTAATGGTGAATAGATTTCAAACCATTCTTCCTCTTTCTTTTTCTTAAATAAATCAAAAAATCCCATATTTTTCCTCCCTAGTATCATACTAAATATAATACTTTTATTTTATCCTTAATAGTATTATTTCATATTTTCTTAAATAAATCAATATTTTCTTAAATATTCTATGGTTGAATAAAAAACAGAAATATTTTTTTTATAAAAGGAAAGTAACGAAAATGGAGTAATAATAATATAGATTGAAAAAGTTACAAAAAATGTTTGAAAATAGTTGACAAAAAATTAAAAGTGTTCTATAATCAGAATATACAAAATAGTTATCATTACAAATTAGTTATTGTTATTCGATTGAGGAGGAGGTTTGGTTTTATGAATCAAAATAAATTTACAGAAAATTCATTACTTGCTTTAAGTGAAGCACAAGCTATGGCAATGAAATTTAGACAACAAAGTATAAAACCTGAATTCTTGGCTCTTGCTCTCTTGAAAAATAGTGAAGGGCTTATTCCAAGAATAATGGAAAAGCTTGAACTTAATCTGAACTATATAATAGGACAGATAGAGAACGAAGTTAATAAATTTCCTAGAATTGAAGGAAATAATTTAGGAGATGTAACTTTAGATCAAAGTACTCATAGAGTGCTTATTGAAGCAGAAAATCTTATGGAAAAACTTGGTGACTCTTATATCAGTGTAGAACATCTATTCTGGGCTTTGATAAAAGAGATGCCACTATTGAGAAAACTTGGAATTGATGAGAAAAAATATGAAGCTGCAGTAAAAGAGATTAGAGGAAATCAAAAAGTTGATTCTCAAAATCCAGAGGCAACATATGAAGTTCTAGAAAAATATGCAAGAGATTTAGTTGAACTTGCTAGAAAAGGTAAAATTGACCCAATTATCGGTAGAGATAGTGAGATAAGGAGAACAATTCAAATTATTTCAAGAAGAACTAAAAATAACCCTATTTTAATTGGTGAACCTGGGGTAGGTAAGACTGCTATTGCTGAGGGACTTGCTCAAAGAATCTTAAATGGTGATGTTCCAGAATCATTAAAAGGTAAAAAATTGTATTCTCTAGATATGGGAGCTTTAATTGCAGGAGCTAAATTTAGAGGAGAGTTTGAAGAGAGATTAAAAGGTGTACTAAAAGAAGTTGAAAGTTCAAATGGTAATATAATCCTATTTATTGATGAGATTCATACAATAGTAGGAGCTGGTAAAACTGATGGAGCAATGGATGCTGGAAATATATTAAAACCTATGCTTGCAAGAGGAGAAGTTAGAGTAATCGGTGCTACAACTATTGATGAGTATAGAAAATATATTGAAAAAGATGCTGCTCTTGAAAGAAGATTCCAAATAGTTATGGTTGATGAACCAACTGTTGAAGATACTATCTCTATTTTAAGGGGACTTAAAGAGAAATTTGAGATGTATCATGGTGTAAGAATTTCAGACTCTGCTATTGTATCAGCAGCAACATTAAGTAATAGATATATTGCTGATAGACAACTACCAGACAAAGCTATTGACTTAATTGACGAAGCAGCAGCTATGATAAGAACAGAGATTGACTCAATGCCAGCTGAACTAGATGAACTTACTAGAAAAAGTATGCAATTAGAAATAGAAAAAGAAGCATTAAAGAAAGAAACAGATCAAGGATCTAAAGATAGATTGGAAATTCTTGAAAAAGAATTAGCTGAGATTAACTCTAAAAAATCTCTTTTAAAATCTCAATGGGAACTTGAAAAGAGAGATATTACAAAGGTAAAAGAGTTAAAAGAGGAAGCTGAAAAAGTAAAACTTGAAATGGAACAAGCTGAAAGAAATTATGATTTAAGTAAACTTTCAGAATTAAAATATGGAAAATTAGCATCTATTGAAAAAGAGATAAAAGAACAACAAGCTAAACTTGATGCTACATATGGAAGCAGTGGACTTTTAAAACAAGAGGTTACAGCTGATGAGATAGCAGATATTGTTTCAAAATGGACAGGTATTCCAGTAGCTAAATTAGCTGAAAGTGAAAAAGAGAAAATTCTTAACCTTGAAAACTCATTGAAAGAGAGAGTAAAAGGACAAGATGAGGCAGTAAAAGCTGTTGCTGATACTATGATTAGATCAAGAGCTGGACTTAAAGATAAAAACAGACCTATGGGATCATTTATATTCCTTGGACCTACAGGGGTAGGTAAAACTTATCTTGCAAAAACTCTTGCTTACAATATGTTTGACAATGAAGATAATGTAATTAGAATAGATATGAGTGAATACATGGATAAATTCTCAACTACTAGATTAATTGGTGCACCTCCAGGATATGTAGGTTATGAAGAAGGTGGACAACTTACAGAGGCTGTAAGAACTAAACCTTATTCAGTAATACTATTTGACGAGATTGAAAAAGCTCATCCAGATGTATTTAATATCTTATTACAAGTGTTAGATGATGGTAGATTAACTGATGGACAAGGAAGAATAATCGACTTTAAAAATACTCTTATAATTATGACTTCAAATATTGGTAGTCAACTTATTTTAAAAGATATTACTCTTAAAGATGAAACTAAAGAGAAAGTTTTAGATCAATTAAAAGCTAATTTCAGACCTGAATTTTTAAACAGGGTTGATGAGATAATTATATTTAAAGCTTTAGATTTAGCATCTATAAAAGATATAGTAAGACTATCTTTAAAATCTGTAGAGGAAAAATTAAAAGACAGATATATTCAACTTAACTTCAGCGAACCAGTTGTTGAGTATTTAGCAACTAATGCTTATGATCCACAATATGGAGCAAGACCACTTAGAAGATATATTCAAAAACAATTGGAAACTTCTCTTGCAAAACTAATTTTATCAAATAAAATTAAAGAGAGAGATAAGGTTGATGTTGTTCTAGAAAATGGAGAGATAGAATTTAAAGTTCAACAATAGTTTTAATAGAAAGAAATAAAAAATAATTGATATATTTAAAATAGCTAGTTAAAAAACTACATCCAAAGTCTTAGAGATAAGATAGAGGATGTAGTTTTTTCTTTTTAGAAAGATCAATTAACTTTTATTTTTAATTAGAAGCTGCTATAATTATATATAATTTAATAATAAAGAGGGTGAAGATTATGATAAAAATTGGAGTCATTGGGGCAGGAAATAGAGGAAAAGATACTTATGCAAAATATATTTTAAATTATATAGATGGAGCTGAAATTGTAGCAGTAGCTGAACCAAATCCATTAAAAAGAAAAGAGATGATGGATACTTATAATTTAAAACCTGAGTTTATCTTTAATACATGGGAAGATTTTTTAGCAAAGGATAAGTTTTGTGATGCTGTGTTTATTACAACAAATGATGATATGCACTTTGAGCCAACAAAATTAGCAATAAAAAAAGGATATGATATTTTACTTGAAAAACCTATGTCAAATAAAGTTGATGAGTGTATAAATATAGTAAAAATGGCAGAAGAGTACGGAGCAAAAATAATGGTATGCCATGTATTGAGATACACTCCATTCTTTAGCAAATTGAAAGAGTTAATTGAAAGTGGAATTATAGGGGAAGTTGTTGATATTCAGCACAATGAAAATATAGGAAACTACCACTTTGCTCATAGCTTTGTAAGAGGAAACTGGAGAAATTCAGATGAAACAAGTCCATTGATTTTACAAAAAAGTTGCCATGATTTAGATATTTTATCTTGGTTACTAGGTGGAAGTTCTTGCAAAAGAATAGCATCTTTTGGACAATTGAGACATTTTAAAAGAGAAAATGCACCTGAAGGATCAGCAGAAAGATGTTTAGATTGTAAATACCTAGATAGCTGTATCTATTCACCTAAAAAAATATATTATAATAATTTAGGAGCATGGCCTACACTTGTAGCAACTGAAATCCAAACTAAAGAGGCATTAGAGGAATCATTGAGAACAAATAAATATGGAAGATGTGTTTATAAGTGTGATAACAATGTTGTAGATAACATGGTTTCTATAATAGAATTTGATAATGGAGTAAATGTAACATTTAACCTATGTGCCTTTACAGATGAAGTATGCAGAACTATTAAGATCATGGGAACTAAAGGAGAAATTAGAGGAAATGATTTAAAAAATCATATAGAAGTATATGAATTTGGAAAAGGTGAAGGACGTTTTGCAAATGGAAAGAAAACAGAGATAACTCCAGATGTACTTTTAGGAGGACATGGTGGAGGAGATACTGGACTTATGCAAGACTTTATAAAACTATGTCAAGGAAAACTAGAAGACACAAGAACAAATCCAAAAGTATCTCTAGAGAGTCATATTATGGCATTTGCAGCTGAAGAATCAAGAGTAACTGGAAAAGTTGTAAATATGGATGAGTTTGTAGGAAGATTTGATAAATAATAGAGATTAACACCCAAAATTTTATTTAAAGTTTTGGGTGTTTTTATCTGAACTAAAGAGTTTATTTTCTTGTAAAATTATAGGAGTAATGATATAATTTTAGTATTGTATAAATATTTATATGGAGGAAATGGGAATGTTTCAGTCGAAAAGTCCACTTTATTATCAATTAGCAGAAATAATTATCAATGATATAAAAGAAAAGAATTTACAAGAAAATGACAGAATTTTAACTGAAAGAGAGTACTGTGAAAAATATAATTTAAGTAGATCAACTGTAAGACAAGCTATTGCATATTTAGAGAAAAAGGGGTATATATATAAAGTTCAAGGTTGTGGAACATTTGTATCTTCAAGAGTGATGAAACAAAAATTGCTTAAATTTTATAGTTTTACTGAGGAAGCAAAAAAACAGGGAAAAACTCCAAGTTCAAAAATCTTATCATTTAAAGAAAAAAAAGCTGATGAAAAAATTTGTAAAGAGTTAAATATAAATAGAGATGATAAAGTATATGAATTGCAACGTCTTAGATTGGCTGATGATGAAGTAGTTATGTATGAAAAAACATACCTATTGGAAAAGAAGATGCAAGGACTTTCAAAGAATATTTTATTGGAAAAACCTCTATATGATATACTTCAAAATAGATATAATATAAGTTTTACAAAGGCAACTGAGAGATTTTCTGTGCTTTTAGCTGATGAAAAGATTGCAGAAATTTTAACTATACCACAGGGAAGTCCGATTATAAGATTACAGAGATGGACATATGCTGGAATGGAGATAATAGAGTATACAGTAAGTTTAGTACGTGGAGATAGATTTGAATTTGAGGTAGAACTTGAAGAGAAATAGTGAGAATAAAAAATGTTGACGAGAGAATTTCAAGTCAACATTTTTTTGTTTAGTAATTTAAATATACAAACCCACCACCAAGAGAGGTAGAGTTTAACCATAATTCTAGATTAACTTTCTTTATAATATTTTCATCAAAAATATAGGCGTATAGAATATTATTAACAATATCATACTCAATGGAGAAGAGGACAACCCAATGCCAACGATCTAGATTTTCTTCAGCTCCACTACAAAGATTTAAGAAAGCAATAGGTTTATCATTTTCAAGTCCAGTTTTTAAGAAATTTATTAGAGTAGAGAAATTTGGACGATTATTTTTCTCTTCTGGGATATCGAGAACATTAAAACTTACATTTAAATTGTTTTCATCAAGATATTTTTTTAATTTTTCACAAAATATAGAAGTTGTAGGGATACCTCTATGTTCAGGAGTTACAAAGTTCCACATCTCATCCATAAGAGCTAAGATATTAGATTTTAGAGGTGGAATTATAATTGAATGCTTATAGTTGTAATAATAGATAAGCATAGATGCTGTAGTAGGACCACAACCAGCAAGTCTTTGTCTTTCTCCATGATACCATTCTTGATTAGCAGAGAAATATATCTTTTCACTATTATCATCTTTTATTTTAAATATTTCATCATCTATTAAAGTTATTTTTTGTAACATAGTACACCTCCTAGCTGTATCATTATAAGAAAAGTTTATCACATAAAAAAAGAAAATAAAAGATAAAATAAAAACTACATCCTTTCTCATAAGAAAAAAGATGTAGCAAATTTTAGTTCTTATTAATAGTTTTCAGGAAACATCAGTCTTTCTACTCCCTCAATAATAATATGAAGGATCATCATATGAATCTCTTGAATTCTATCAGAAGTGTTTCCAGGGATTATAAATTCAAAGTCACAAGTTCCCTTTAATTTTCCTCCATCTTTTCCAAGTAGAACACAAGTTTTCATACCTAACTTTTTAGCAGCCTCTACAGCCTTGATTACGTTGTTTGAGTTTCCACTAGTAGATATACCTATAAACATATCTCCAGACTTACCATAGGCTTCTACACCACGTGAAAATATAGAATCAAACCCATAATCATTACCAACACAAGTTATATGAGAAGAATCAGCAATAGCAATAGCAGGAAGAGCTCTTCTATCTCCTCTAAATCTACCAGTAAACTCCTCTGCAAAGTGTAAAGCATCACAGTTACTTCCACCATTTCCACAGATTAGCACTTTATTACCAGCATTGAATATATTAGCTAACTCCTTTGCTACCTTTTCAGTTTCTCTTCTCTCTTCCTCTTCTTTTATAAAATTTTCTAAAAGTAAAGCTTCAGCTTTATAAGAATCTATTAAGTTCATTTAGCCTCCTAATATTAATATTGGATTTGATAATCTTGGATAAAGTTAATGAATTTAATAATTTGGATTAAGCTTTTCTTATCTTTAGTGATTACAACTTGATATCCATCTTTTACTTCATTAACAGTATAAATTACTTTAAACTCTCCATTTTTAATCTCTTTATGAACTGCATACATAGGAAGGATAACGTTTCCAATCTCCTCTCTAACCATTCCCTTTATAACCTCAAGGTTTCCTAAAACTGATATTTTTGAGTCAAAAGATATTCTGTATTTATCTTCAATAACAGCAATAGCCTCGTTATTATTAGGAATAGTTTCACGAGTAATAAGAGGATCTTTTGAAACACTCTCCATACTGTGATATTCTTTTTTACTAACAAGAACATAAGGCATCTTCTCAATAGTTAAAACTTCTAAGTTAGAATCTGTAATATGTTCCTCGTCAATAATTAAAATATCAAGATCTCCCTCTTTTAAAAGTTTTAAAAGATATGATTTTTCAGCAATTGTAATATCATACTCAATCTCTTCGTGAGCTTGAGAGAATCCCTTCATAAGTTTAGGAAGAAGTGGTTCACCAATAACAGAAGTAGCTCCAATGGAGATTCTAGCTCTATCTAAATCTATAATTCTAGATATCTCTTTCTCAGCTCTTTTTACTTTATCAAAGATATCTTCAGCCATCTTATAAAGAGCTTCTCCTGTATATGTAAGTTTTATTTTTTTTGAACTTCTATCAAAAAGTTTTGCATTTAGAATCTCTTCAAACTTTTTTACTTGAATAGAAACGGCAGATTGATTTATGTATAATTTACTAGCAGCTTTAGTAAAACTTTTTTCCTTAGCAACTTCATAGAATATTTTTAGATAATGTAAATCCACAATGATCACTCCCCAGAGAAATTATATATTTAATAAATTAACAATACATATTTATTTTATCATAAAAATCTAATATTTCATAATATTTTTGCAAATAAATAGAATTTTTTTTATAAAATTATTTAATAAAAATTATTTTTGTTTTAAAACGAGTTTTTTTTTCTTTTATTTTCAAAATATTAATACTGTTTTTCTTTGAAATAAAAATTTATTTTTTAAATGATAGAAAAATGTTTTAAGGCATTGTATATTCCAGCTTCATCAACAGAGGTTGTAATATAGTTAGCTACTTTTTTAACAGCTTCATTTGCATTTCCCATAGCCACTCCTATGCCAACATTTGAAAGCATAGTTATATCATTTTCTCCATCACCAAAAGCCATTGTTTCCTCTTTAGAAAAGCCATAAAATTCTCTAACTTTTTCAATAGCAACATGCTTTCCTCCACCAGCAGGAATAATATCTGAAAATAGAGGATTCCATCTAGTTAGATCACAATTTTTTAAGATATCCATAAAAATATGATCTTTTTCTGGTGGAATATATGGATTTAATTGAAAAATCTCATTTTCTAAAGCTCTAGAGATATCTTTAACATTAGGAAGTGGAACATTTACACTTTTAAGTACAGCTTTTACATCATCATTAATATGGTTAATGTACATATACTCTTTTTCCTCAATAAAAGCACAAGGATAGTTTGAAGTTTTTAAAAATTCTATTAATTTTACAATATCCTCTCTACATATACTTTTTTTATAAATAACTTTGTTATCTGTAAAGCAGTATTGACCATTTAAAGTTACATAACCATCAAATTTTAATTCATTAATATTATTTCCTAAACCTATAATAGAAGGGTGTCTTCCTGTGGCAATAAATATTTTAATCCCTTTTTCTCTAAGTAAATTTAAAGCATCAATAGTGCTTTGAGGAACTTTGTGAGTTTTAAAACTAACTAAAGTTCCATCTATATCAAAGAAAATAGCTTTTATCATTAAAATAACTCCTTTATATTTTTAAAAAACAGGCTAATTTATATTAGCCTGTTTTAAAATTCTTATCCTTCTAAAAATTCTTCAAGGTCACATTGACTTCCTAAAAGTTCATAAAAGTTTATTCCAGTTGTAGTTGTTACCCTTCTAGCTCTAATAAAATCTTTTTCAACTAAGCTTTGAACAGCTTGGTTAATTTCATCTAAAGAATTTTCAGGAAACTTCTCTTGTAACTCTAATGATGTTAAGTATTTTCTAACTTTTTCTATCTCACTACCATTAGCCATACATCCAAGAATAACCTTTTCTTTTTCAACATATACTTCGCCTTGAGCTTCAAAGTCAATAAGGGCTCTGAATATCTTTTCTTGTAAGTTCATCATTTACCTCCTTAAAAAACTTTTATATTTCAATTATACAACTTTATAGAAATTAATAAAGTATATTTTTAAAATAATTACATAAAGTTTTTAAGGTTTTCAGTTAGTTTATCCATCTTATCTTGATACTCTTTTTGAATTCTTCTCTCTCTTTCAAGGATATGAGCAGGAGCTTTAGAAGTAAATCTTTCATCAGCAAGTTTAGCATTAACTTTATCAAGATCTTTTTGAACTTTAGCCATTTGATCTTGGATCTTTTTGATTTCAACTTCAGAGTTAAGAAGTCCAGTAAGAATCATATATACTTCTGAATTTCTAGCTACTCTAAATCCACTTTGTTCAGGTTTAGCAAGATCTTTTCCAAATTTTAGATCCTCAATCTTAGCTAATTTTGTGATGAATAGATAGTTATCTTCTAGAGTTTTTAATTCCATCTCATCATTAGATTTTATTACAACTTTAACTTCTTTAGCTGGAGAGATTCCCATTTCAGCTTTTATATTTCTAAGAGATGAGATAACCTCTTTTATATATTCGAAAGAAGTTTCAATATCTTTATCTATTATAGATTCATCAGCAACAGGGTAGTTTTGAATCATAATAGAATTTCCTTCAACTTTAATTTTTTGCCAAATTTCTTCAGTTATAAATGGCATAAATGGGTGAAGAAGTCTTAATCCAGCTTCAAGTACTGTCCAAAGAACATATTGAGCAGTAGTTTTAGAAGCTTTGTCAGTTTCTTCGTTGTTATATAATCTTACTTTTGCAAGTTCAACATACCAGTCACAGAAATCTCCTCTTAAGAACTCATAAACAGCTTTTGCAGCATCGTCTAATTGGAATTTATCAATATTAACAGCTACTTCTTGAGCAGTTTCATTTAATCTAGAGAATATCCATTTATCAACAAGTTCTAATTTTAATTCATCTTTATTTACAGATTTTACATCGAAATCTTCAAGGTTCATAATAACGAATCTTGCAACGTTCCATATTTTATTTGCAAAGTTTCTTCCCATTTCAAGTAATTTTTCAGAGAAGTGAACATCTTGCCCTTGTGATGTGTTATAGATCATAGAGAATCTAATAGCATCAGCACCAAACTCATCAATTAAGTTTAATGGATCTGGAGAGTTTCCTAAAGATTTAGACATTTTTCTACCAATTTCATCTCTAACGATTCCGTGGAAGAACACGTTTTTGAAAGGAATCTCTTTCATTTCATATAATCCAAACATAATCATTCTAGCTACCCAGAAGAATATGATATCAGCACCAGTTACAAGTGTTGAAGTTGGATAGAAAGTTTCTAATTCTTTAGTTTTTTCAGGCCATCCCATAGTAGAGAAAGGCCAAAGAGCAGATGAGAACCAAGTATCAAGAACATCTTCTTCTTGAACTAATTCAACCTCTTTTCCATAGTGTTTAAGAGCCATCTCTTTAGCTTCATTTTCATCTCTTGCTACAAATATATATTTGTCTGGTCCATACCAAGCTGGTATTCTGTGTCCCCACCAAAGTTGTCTAGAGATACACCAGTCTCTGATATTTTCTAGCCAGTTATAATAGATTTTTTCCATTCTTTTTGGCATAATTTTAATTTCGCCATTTCTAACTACTTCAAGAGCTTTTTGAGCTAAAGTTTCAGTTTTTACAAACCATTGTTTAGAAACTCTAGGTTCTACAACAGTTTGACATCTATAACAGTGTCCAACATTATGGTTTAGAGGTTCTATTTTAACAAGAACTCCAGCAGCTTTCAGATCTTCAACTATAACTTTTCTAGCTTCAAATCTATCCATTCCAGCATATTTAGGGTAGTCATCTACGATTTTAGCATCAGCAGTAAGCATATTGATAATAGGAAGATTGTATTTTTTTCCTAGAGCAAAGTCGTTAGGGTCGTGAGCAGGAGTTATTTTTAAAGCTCCAGTTCCAAACTCTCTATCAACATATTCATCAGCTATAATATCAATCTCTCTTCCAACTAGAGGAAGTATAATTTTTTTACCAATTAGGTGTTTGTATCTGTCATCTTCAGGGTGAACAGCAACTGCAACGTCAGCAAGCATAGTTTCTGGTCTTGAAGTTGCAATGATAATATATTCATCAGAATCTTTTACTGGATATTTTAGATGCCAAAGATTTCCAGCTTTTTCAGCATGTTCAACTTCGTCATCAGCTAGAGCAGTACCACATCTAGGACACCAGTTAACCATATATTCACCTTGATAGATAAGTCCATCATTATATAGGTGAACAAAGATCTCTCTAACAGCTTTAGAAAGTCCTTCATCCATAGTAAATCTTTCTCTATCCCAATCAAGAGAAGCACCAATTTTTCTTAATTGAGTAGTGATGATTCCACCATGTTTTTCTTTCCATTTCCAAGTTTCTTCAATGAATTTTTCTCTTCCTAAATCTTCTTTCTTTAATCCTTCTTCAGCAAGTTTTCTTTCTACTTTATTTTGAGTAGCTATTCCAGCATGGTCACATCCTGGAAGCCAAAGAGTATTGTATCCACACATTCTCTTATATCTTACTAATGTATCTTGGATAGAGTTATTTAGAATATGTCCCATATGAAGAATACCAGTAACATTTGGTGGTGGAATAACTATAGAATAGCTCTCTTTTCCATCTTCCATTTTTCCAGCAAAGTACTTTGAATCTTCCCAAACTTTATACCATTTTGACTCAATTTCCTTAGGAGAGTAAGTCTTGTTTAATTCTTCCATCTTTTATAATTCCTCCCAAAATATAATTTTAAAATTTTAAATTTCCTCTTCTTTTTTCTCTTCAGTTGTAATAAGAGATTCAATAAATGCTAATATCTCATCTTTTCCCTTATCAGTTAATGATGAGTGGAAAAGAACATCATCATTGTGAAATTCAACTTTTTTCTTAATATCTTTCAATAGTTTAAATTTTTCATTATTTGAAACTTTATCCATTTTAGTGAATATAATTTTGAATGGTATATCGTGGTGATCTAGATAAACTAGCATATCTATATCCTCTTGACTTGGAATTCTTCTTATATCAAGTAGGACAAAAACCAGTTTATTTCTAGAACTAGCAATATATCTATCCATAGTTTTTCCCCATTCAACTTTCATCTCTTTTGGAACTTTGGCAAATCCATATCCAGGAAGGTCAACTATATAAAACTCTTTATTTACACTAAAGAAATTTATAAGTTGAGTTCTTCCAGGAGTTTTACTTGTTTTAGCAAGTTTTTTTCTACCAGTTATGCTATTGATTAAAGAGGATTTTCCAACATTAGATCTTCCAACAAAAGCAAATTCCATATTTTTAAGTTGCTCTGGGTAATCTTTTTCATATACTGCAGATTTAACAAAATCAGCTTGTTTTATTTTCATAAAATTCCCCTTTTAAATATTATTTTAAGCAAATACTAATTTTTCAACTTCATCATAAGTTTTAACAAAGTGAATTTTCATAGTTTTAGCTACTTCTGCTGGAATATCGCTTTCATCTACTCTGTTATCTTCAGGTAGGATAACTTCTCTTATTCCAGCTCTATGAGCTCCAATAACTTTTTCTTTAACTCCACCTATAGCTAATACCTCTCCAGTTATAGTAACCTCTCCAGTCATAGCTATATCTTGTTTTACTTTTCTACCAGTTAAAACAGATAGAATAGCAGTTACAATTGTAATTCCTGCAGAAGGTCCATCTTTTGGAGTTGCTCCTTCTGGGAAGTGAAGATGAATATTTTTCTTTTCAAAAAATTCAGGATTTTCAAGTTTATATTTATCAAGATTAGCTTTAACATAAGTGAAAGCAACTTGAGCAGATTCTTTCATAACATTTCCTAAAGTACCAGTTAAAGAAAGCTCTCCTTTTCCAGGGATAGCTACACCTTGAACTTCAAGAGTTACTCCTCCAACAGAAGTCCAAGCTAAACCATTTACAACTCCTAGTTTAGGTTCTTTCTCTTTTAATTTCTCTGGTCTAAATTTAGGTTTTCCTAAGTATTTTTCTAAGCTACTGCTTTTGATGATAAATTTCTTTTTATCTTGTTCAACAGCATCTCTAGCTAGTTTTCTACATAGAGTGATAAACTCTCTTTTTAAGTTTCTAACTCCAGCTTCTCTAGTATACTCATCAATTATTTTCATAATTACATTGTCAGAGATTTGGATGTCATAATCTTTTAATCCATTCTCCTCTTTAGCTTGTTTAATTAGATATTTTTTAGCTATATGAAGTTTTTCAAATTCTGTATAAGAAGAGATATTAATTATCTCCATTCTATCTCTTAAAGGAGCAGAAACATTTCTAAGATCATTAGCAGTTGCTACAAAGAAAACCTTTGAAAGATCAAAAGGCATATCGATGTAGTGATCTTCAAAGTGGCTGTTTTGCTCAGGATCAAGGACTTCAAGCATAGCTGAAGCAGGATCTCCTTTAAAGTCATTTGACATTTTGTCAATTTCATCTAGTAAGATAACAGGATTTTTACTTCCAGCATCTTTCATAGCTTTTATAAGTTTACCAGGCATAGAACCGATATAAGTTCTTCTATGTCCTCTTATTTCAGCTTCATCTCTTACTCCACCTAGTGAAACTCTTACGAACTTTCTACCCATAGCATCAGCAATAGATTTAACTAGGGAAGTTTTACCTATTCCAGGTGGTCCAGCAAGACATAGGATTCCACCTTTCATAGAAGGATTTAATTTTTTAACAGCAAGATAATCTAAAACTCTACTTTTAGCCTCTTTTAATCCATAGTGATCTCTCTCAAGGATATCATTAGCTTTTTTAAGATCTAGTATATCTTTAGTTGTTTTGTCCCAAGGAAGATCTAAAACAGTTTCAATATAATTTCTTGACACTGTAGCTTCTGCTGAAAATGGTGGCATTTTAGAAAGTTTTTTCATCTCTGAATCAAGTTTTTTCTTAACCTCTTTAGGTAGCTTAGTTTTATTTAGTTTTTCAACTAAATCAAGCATATCTTCATCTTGAGAAAAATCTCCTAGTTCTTCTTTCATAGCATTTATCTTTTCTTTGATATAGTATGATTTTTGAGCTTCATTCATCTTAGTTTTTACTTTATCATCAATTTTCTTTTCAAGGGAAGCAATCTCCATTTCACTAGCAAGTAGTTCAAGAAGTTTAAATCCTCTATCTTTAACATCAAATATTTCAAGTAACTCTTGTCTAACTTCACTTTTTACTGGAAGATTAGAAGAGATAATATCAAAGGCACTATTTATATCTTTGATTCCTTTTAGATTTACTAATAGTTCAGGAGATATTTTTCCTGTTAAGCCTACAAATTTTTCAAAGTATCCAAGAACTTTTCTATAGATAGCTTCTGTTTCCTTTGCTTTACCATTAGTACATTTTATAGTTTTATATGTAGCTGTATACTCAGTATCAGTTGTTTCTACATCTTCAATCATAACTCTCTCTTCAGCTTCAATTAAAACTTTTATATTGTTATTTGGCATTTTTACAATTTGAAGAATATTTACTATTACTCCAATTTTATATATATCATTTGGTAATTCAGGATCCTCTTTTGAAGGATCTTTTTGCATACCTAAAACCAATTTACTTTTAGAATTTACAGCACTTTCTAGTGTGCTAACACTCTTTGCTCTACCTACATAAATGGGAGTTACGATACCTGGGAAGATAACTAAATCCCTAGTAGGTAAAAATAATGTTTTACTCATAAAGTTGTCCTCCTAATTAGTCGTGTTTTTTTCAATAACGGCTTTATTAGAATCTAGTACAGCTTCCTCTCCGATAGTAACTTTTATTATTGTTTCATCAGAAGGAACCTCGTACATAAGTTCTAACATTGTTTGTTCTATTATAGCTCTAAGTCCTCTAGCACCTATTCTTCTTTCAAGTGCAAGAGTAGCAATTTTCTTTAGAGCTTCTGGAGTAAACTCAAGTTCAACTCCTTCTAAGTCAAATAATTTTTTATATTGTTTTACAATAGCATTTTTAGGCTCAGTTAATATTTTTATTAGAGCAGCTTCATCTAAGTCTTGTAGAGTAGTAATAATAGGTAATCTTCCAACTAATTCAGGAATTATACCTTGTTTTACAAGATCTTCAGGTAAAACTTTAGCAAAAGTTTCTCCAACTTTCTCCTCTACTTTACTGTTGATTTCAGCTCCAAAACCTATAACTTTTTTATTAGTTCTAGATTTTATAACTTTTTCAAGTCCTTCAAAAGCTCCACCTACTATAAATAGAATATTAGTAGTATCTATCTCGATTAACTCTTGATTTGGATGTTTTCTTCCACCTTGAGGAGGAACTTGTGATTTAGTTCCTTCTATAATTTTTAGAAGTGATTGTTGAACACCCTCTCCAGAAACATCTCTAGTAATAGAAACATTCTCTGATTTTCTTGCTATTTTATCAATTTCATCAATATAAATGATTCCTCTTTCAGCAGCGTCAACATCATAATCTGCAGCTTGTAAAAGTCTTACAAGTACATTTTCAACGTCATCTCCAACATAACCAGCTTCTGTAAGTGTAGTAGCATCTGCTATAGCAAAAGGTACACTTAAAGATCTAGCTAAAGTTTGAGCTAGAAGAGTTTTTCCAGAACCAGTAGGTCCTATTAAAAGTACATTTGACTTTTGTAATTCTACATTATCTTCATCTTTTGCAGAATTTTCTTTATCTAAAATTCTTTTATAGTGGTTGTAAACTGCCACAGAAAGAATTTTTTTAGTTTCATCTTGTCCAATTACATATTCATCTAGTTTTTCCTTGATTTCTTTTGGAGTTAAAAGAGAATCTTCTGATAAATCATCATGATGTTTCTCTGCTAATTTTTCGTTAGAAAGTTCAAGGATATCAAAACAGCTTTCTATACATCTATCGCATATAAGAGCTCCATCTATTCCACTAAATAGTTTAGAAACTTCATCTTCAGTGCTTCCACAGAAGGAACATCTAGCTTTTTTACCCATAATTTCAATCTCCTTTATTATTTTTTAAATACTTGGTCAATAAGACCATACTCTTTAGCTTCTTCAGCTGACATATAATTATCTCTTTCAGTATCTTTTAAAATGTCATCTAAAGATTTTCCAGTGCTATCAGCTAAAATTTGTGATAACATCTTCTTTATTCTAAGAATTTCTTTTGCTTGAATCTCAATATCAGTAGCTTGTCCAGAAGCTCCACCTAATGGTTGGTGAATCATTATTCTAGCATGTTCTAAGGCAAATCTTTTACCTTTAGCTCCAGCACCAAGTAATAATGCACCCATACTTGCAGCTTGTCCAATACATACAGTTTGAATATCAGGTTTTATATAGTTCATAGTGTCATAAATAGCCATTCCTGCTGTAACTACTCCTCCAGGACTATTTATATACATTATGATATCTTTATCTGGATCTTCAGCTTCAAGGAAAAGAAGTTGAGCAACAATGGCATTTGCCACATTGTCATCTATCTCTGTTCCTAAAAATATAATTCTATCTTTTAAAAGTCTTGAGTAGACATCATAAGCTCTTTCAGATCTACCAGTACTTTCAATTACTGTTGGGTTATACATAAATCGTTACCTCCTTAAATAAATAGAGAATATACTAAGATAAAAATTAAGTTAGAATATTTTCCAATTATTCAAGTAAAAATATGATGTAGGAAGCAGATATCTGCTTCCTACAATAAATATTATTATTTTGCTGTTTCAACTAATAAGTCGATAGCTTTTTGCATTACACATTCACCTTTGATTGTGTATTTGAAGTTATCGTAGTTTTTGTGTTTGTTTAGTTCTTCTTCAAGTTTAGCAAGATCCATTCCGTAGTATTTAGCAACTTCTGTCATTTTAGCAGTTACTTCATCTTCAGAAACTTCAATGTTTTCAGCTTTAGCTATAGCTTCAAGGATAAGGTCAACTTTTACTTTTCCAGCTGCCATTGGAGCGATTTGGCTTTCAAGTTTAGCTCTGTCCATTCCAGTCATTTGTAGGTACATATCCATTCCAATTCCTTGAGCAGAAAGTTGTTGTTCCATTTCAGAGATTCTGTTTTTAACTTCAGTAGCAATCATAGAGAAAGGAACATCTACTTTAGAAGTAGCAGCAACTTTATCTAATAATTTTCCAATGTACTCATTTTTAATTCTAGCTTCTTCTCTAGCTTTAACTTCTTCAGCTTTTTTAGCTTTTAAATCTTCAACAGATTCAAATCCTAATTCTTTAGCTAATTCATCATTTAACTCAGGAGTAACTAGAGTTTTGATAGAGTTTACTTTAACTTTGAATACAGCAGGTTTTCCAGCTAGGTTAGCAGCGTGGTATTGCTCAGGGAAAGTTACGTTAACTTCTCCTTCTTGTCCAGCTTCATATCCAACTAATTGATCTTCGAAAGTATCGATGAACATTTTTGATCCTAATTTAAGAACATGAGAATCAGCTTTTCCACCTTCAAATGGAACACCATCTACAAATCCTTCAAATGCAAGATCTACAGTATCTCCCATAACTGCTTTGTGTCCAGCTTCAGTATCAACTAATTTTGATTTGCTGTTTACCATGATTTCGATTTCTTTGTTTAGTTTTTCTTCAGTCATTTCGAAAGTTTCTTTTTCAACTTCAAGTCCTTTATATTCTCCTAATTCAACTGTAGGATATACATCAACTTGGAAAGTTAATTCATAGTTTTCGTTCATTTCAACTTTTACATTGTGAATGTAGCTGATAGGAGTGATGTTTCCTTCTTTTACAACTTCTTCATAGTATTTTTGTAATACTTTTTCAGTAAGTTCTTCTTTTACAGCATCTTTGAATTGAGCTTCAACTTTATCTAAAGGAGCTTTTCCCTTTCTAAATCCAGGAACTTCAGCTTTTGCAGCAACTGCTGTTAAAACTTCAGTTTTTAATGGACTTAATTCTTCACCTGTAAGACAGATTTTAATCTCAACTGCTGAGTGTTCTAAGTTTTTGATTTCGTGTTTCATTTTTCCTCCTTAAATCTATTTAGTAAAGATTTCATAAAAATCATCTTTTATTTTAATATCTTTTATCCTGATTTGAAGAATCTCTTCCCCTTTATATATTGTTTTTTCAGGATAATAGACAATATCAAACTTTTGTATTTTGGCTTCTAATTCATTTATTTTATGCCCTAAATCAAAGGCAACCATGTGGTAAATTTTACCATTCTTTTTTATAATTCCATTGAAATGTCTCTCATCAACACCAAATTTTCTTATATTTTCAAATGTTAGATTTGTATCTAAGAAAAGTGGATGAGGATTATCTAATCCATATGGAGCAATATCTTCCATAACTTTAAAGATTCTCTCATCTATATTTTCTAAAGAGTATTCAGCATCTATTTTTAATGTTTTCTTTTCATTTTCAGCATGGAAATTCTTTATACTCTCTTCAAAAATATTTTTAACATCTTCTAAATTCTCTTGAGTAACAATAAACCCAGCTGCTAGATCATGTCCACCAAACCTTACTAATTTATTACCCATTTTTTGAAAAATATTAAATACACTGATTCCCTTTACACTTCTACAAGAGGCTTTACCTATACCATCTTTAAAAGCAACTAGAGTAACAGGGAGATTGTATTTAACACTCAATCTAGAAGAAACAACTCCAATAACACCAGGATGCCATTTTTCAGAGCTTAAAAATATAGATTTTAAATTCTTTTTATCTTTTTTAGAAATAGCATGAGTAGCTTCATCATAGATCATTTTCTCAAGATCACGACGTTTTTTATTAGATTTTTTCATCTCCTCTATAATATTATAGATTTCAAAATCATCTTCCTTTAAAAAGAAATCTGCTCCCATTTTTGAGATACCTATCCTCCCTAAAGAGTTTATGAGAGGAGAGATAAAGTAACTAACATCAGTTGTGTTAATATCTTTCTTTTGAAATTTTAGATATTTTAAAAGATACATCAAACCTTTTATTTTAGTTCTTTTTAAAGCTTGAAGCCCTTTTTTTATTATAATTCTATTTTCATCAAGCATAGGGACAACATCAGCTACAGTACCTATCATAACAATATCCATATATTGATAAAGTTTTCTAGTGTCAATATTTAATTTACTATAAACACCTTGAGCCACTTTTAAAGCAACTCCTGCTCCAGAAAGATATTTAAACTCATATGTGTCACTTAATTTGGGATTAAGTAGAAGAAGAGCATCATCATCTTCATCTTTAACACATTTATGATGATCAGTTACAATAACATCTATTCCTAAAGTTTTTGCATATTTTACATCTTCAATAGAATTGACTCCTGTATCAACAGTAATCACTAATTTTCCATTTTCTTTATTGATGAAATCTACAGTTTTTTTATCCAGACCATAACCTTCATCCATTCTGTTGGGAATATAATAATCGACATCTATTCCAATAAGTTTAAAAGCTTTAACTAAAAAAACTGCAGCAGTGATTCCATCAACATCATAATCTCCATAAATGAAGATTTTTTCCTTTTTTTCTTTTTTTTCAAGTATCTTATCTACTACTTTTTGCATTTTTTCAAATTTAAAAGGATCTCTAAAATCTGAAATTTTTGGGCTTATAAATTTATCTGCTTGCTTTAGATTATCAAAGCCTCTATTGAGTAATAAGGTAGTGAGTAACTTACTTTTTTTCCATTGAGCAGCCTTAGAATCAATGAGAGACTGAGGTAGCGGATTATACTCCCAATGCATTTCATATCACTACCTTTTTAAATCATTTAAAAGTTTTGATATTTTAATTGCATGTTCAATAGAAGTATCAAGTTTTACTCTAATTTCAGGTATATATCTTATTTCAATTTCTTCAGCTACTCTTTTTCTTAAAAAACCTTTTATTTGGTTTAATCCTTCAATAACTTCATCTGTATTTACATTTTCTTGTCCCATTATACTGAAATATACATCAGCAAATTTAAGATCTTCAGTAACATTGATATTAGTAACAGATACAAGTCCTTTAACTTTTGGATTTTTAACTTCTTCCATTAAAACTTTAGAAATAACTCTTGCCATTTCTTTTTCTATTCCAGCTAATCTTTGTCTTTTCATCAGTATCACTCGCTTTCTATTTAATGAATCAAAGATTTATTATTTTAAAGTTCTTTGTATTTCTTGGATTTCAAATGCTTCTACGATATCTCCCTCTTTAATATCATTAAAGTTTTCAACACCTAAACCACACTCTTGTCCAGCAACAACTTCTTTAGCATCATCTTTGTATCTTTTTAAAGATGAAAGTTTTCCTTCATACATAACAATTCCATCTCTAAGGATTCTAATATTAGAATCATTTTTAACTTTTCCATCAACAACTACACAACCAGCGATATTTCCAACTTTTGAAACTTTAAATACTTTTTTAATTTCAATTCTTCCAAGGTAAGCTTCTTTAAATTCAGGTTCAAGCATACCAGTAAGAGCTTTTTCAATATCTTCAGTTATATGGTAAATGATATTAGAAGTTCTAATTTCTACACCATTTACTTCAGCTTCTTTAATAGCTTTAGTTGTAGGTCTTACATGGAATCCAATAATAATAGCATTTGAAACTTCAGCAAGTTTTACGTCACTTTCAGTGATAGCTCCAGATGCTGCTTGAATAATATTAACAGCAACTTCATCAGTAGAAAGTTTTAGTAAAGACTCTCTTAAAGCTTCAACAGATCCTCTTGAATCTGCTCTTAATACAAGATTAAGTTCTTTAATATTTTCATGGTCAAATTGCTCTGATAGAGATTCAAGAGATATAGTTTTCTTACTTGTTTCAGCAAGTTTTCTCTCTTTAGCAACCTCTTCAACAATTCTCTTAGCATGTTGTTCATTTTGAATAACATACATAGTATCTCCAGCTTGAGGTACTTGGTTAAATCCTATAATTTCAGCAGGTTGAGAAACGTCAACTCTTTCAACTCTCTCTCCTCTGTCATTGATAAGAGCTCTTACTTTACCATAAACTTCACCAGCAACAATAACGTCACCAATTTTTAAAGTTCCCTCTTGAACTAAGATGTCAGCAATAGGTCCAACTTTTGGATCTAGTTTAGACTCAAGTACAACTCCTTTTGCTCTTTTCTTAGGATTTGCTTTTAATTCAAGAATTTCAGCAGTAATTAATATAGTATCTAAAAGTGTATCAAGGTTAAGATGCTTTTTAGCAGATACTTCTACAAACTCAGTATCTCCTCCCCATTCAATTGAAACAAGTCCATGTTCCATAAGTTCTTGTTTAACTTTCATAGGGTTAGCTTCAGGTTTATCAATTTTGTTTACAGCTACTATAATAGGTACATTAGCAGCTTTAGCATGTGATAGAGCTTCTATTGTTTGTGGCATTACACCATCATCAGCAGCAACAACAAGTATAGCTATATCAGTAACTTGAGCTCCTCTCGCTCTCATATCAGTGAAAGCCTCATGTCCAGGAGTGTCAACGAAAGTAATTTTCTTACCATCTTTTATAATTTGGTAAGCTCCGATTTTTTGAGTGATTCCTCCAGCCTCTCCAGAAACTACGTTACTTGCTCTGATAGCATCTAGTAATGAAGTTTTACCGTGGTCAACGTGTCCCATTATAGTGATAACAGGTGGTCTCTCAACTAAGTCCTCAGCTTTATCTTCAACTTCAAGAGCGAATTTTTCTCCAAATTCTAATTCGATCTCTTCCTCTTGCTCAACAAGAGCATCATAATCCATAGCTATCTCTTCAGCCATATCAATAGATATAGGGCTGTTGATAGTTAGCATTTGTCCCTTCATAAATAGTTTTTTAATTATCTCTGCACTGCTTACTCCAAGTCTTTCAGCAAAATCTCCAAGAGTGATCTCTCCTCTTATTTTTATTAATTTTACTCCATCTTCTTCAATAGTTTCAGAAGCAACAGAGTCAACAGTTTTCATAACGAAATCTGTTCTTCTACCTTTTTTCTTTTTATTTTTTTTGCTTGGTTGTTGTTTATCCTCTTCAGTAGAAGAGTTTTTCCCATTTTTCCAATTTTTTTTCTCTTTTCCCATTTTTACATATTGAGATTTTTTTCCATTTCCAAGACTTTCTTCTTCAAAAATATCGTCTTCTTCTATAATCTTTTTATTCAAACTATCTCCTTTTCCTTTTGAAGTCGTTTTATCTGGCTTCGCAATCTCTTTATTATTATCTTTTTTATTTATATCATTAAAGTAATTTTCAATCTTTTTGACATCTTCCTCAGCTAAACCAGATAAGTTTGAAGAAACAGAAACTTTTACTTTTTCTTGTAGTAAAGTTAAAAATTCCTTGCTCCCCATATTATACCTTTTAGCCAATTCATGCACTCTAATCTTCATCAAATTACCTCCTAAATTAATTTAATTTATGAGGCCACGGGCTATTTGCTTGTTTTTAACTCCGATAACACTTACTTCATCCTTGCCAAAAATTTCTCCTAGTTGTTGTTTATTTCCACAGTAAACATAAGTTATATTTAACTCTTTAGCATGTAGAAGAAGTTTTCTCTCATTTTTTTCACTTATATCTTCAGCTAGAACTAAAAAATGAGTATGTTCGATCTCTTCTAAAACCATATTCATTCCAAAGGATAAAGTTTGTGAATTTTTCATTGCTCTCAAAATATTTAAATAGTCCTTTTCACCTTTCTTTAAAAGATTTAACATCTTTATCAGGTCATCTGTATCAACTTTTATTTTTTTATGTTTAGATAATCTTTTTAAACATTCATGACTTTTACAGATGTAATAGCCTCTACTTTGTTCTTTTTGTTTTTCATCAAAAGCATATTTATCTTCACCTGTTTTAACTAATCTGAATAAATCTTTCTTATCTTTTTTATCCTTACAGATTAAACAAGTTCTTTCTGGAAAATCTTGATTATTCACCTTGTTCTACCTCTTCGTTATTAGAACTGTTTTCAGTTTTAATATCCACTCTCATTCCTGTAAGTTTAGCAGCAAGTCTAGCATTTTGTCCATTTTTTCCAATTGCTAGTGAAAGTTGAGAACTATCAACAATAACTCTAGCAGTATTTTCCTCTTCAAAAACTTCAACACTCTTAACTTTAGCTGGACTTAAAACAGCAGAAACAAACTCTTCAACTGATTCTTTCCAAACAACTATATCAATTTTTTCACCATTTAATTCATTAACTATATTTTTAATTCTTAGTCCTTTTTGTCCGATACAAGCTCCAACAGTATCAATGTTAGGATCAGCAGAGTATACAGCTACTTTAGCTCTTGAACCAGCTTCTCTTGCTACAGCTTTAATCTCTATTAAACCAGAAGTAATTTCAGGAATTTCAAGTTCAAATAGTTTTCTTAAAAGTCCCTCATGTTTTCTTGAAATAACAATTCTTGGGAATTTGTTAGTTTTTTCAACTTCAGCAAGATATACTTTTAATCTTTCACCAACTCTATAAGTGTCAGCTGGAGATTGCTCAGTAGTTGGAAGAATAGCTTCTATTCCATCAAACTCAACAAATATATTTTTCTTATCATCAATTCTTCTAATGATACCATTTATAATATCATTTTCTTTATCTTTGAATCTATCATAGATATATTGTCTTTCAGCTTCTCTTACTTTTTGGATAACAATTTGTTTTCCATTTTGAATAGCATTTCTTCTGAATTCTTCACAATTAATCTCGATTCTTACTTCATCACCAATTTTTGGTTTTCTTTGAATTCTATTGTTTCTATATTCATCAATAGCATCTTCTAAAGAGATTTCAATAGCAGCATCATAAAGATCTTCCTCAGTAACAACAGTTTTTACTTCGTAAAGTTTAACATCTCCATTTTCTCTATTGATTTCTACTTCAACATTTTCTTCATCTCCGTAATTTTTTTTATAAGCAGCTAGAATAGCTTGTTCTACAGTTAGAAGAAGGTTTTCTTTACTTATTCCTTTTTCTCTCTCTAATTCATCTAGAGCTTCTAAAAAAATCTTAGCGTCTTTACTTTTCATATTATTTTTATACCCTCCCGAAAATTCTATTAAAATTCTTCAAATTCATAAACAAGATTAGCTTTTCTTATTTCTGAAAAAGGAATCTCCATGATCTCTTGCTCTTTAATTTCTAGAAAAATAATGTTATCTTTACAATCTACTATTATTCCTTCAAAATTTTTATTGTCATTAACTTTATGTTTTAAACTTAATTTTGCTTTTTCACCTTTGAATCTGATATAATCAGCAATTTTTTTAAGAGGTCTTTCAATACCTGGTGATGAAACCTCTAAAAAGAATCTTTGATCAATAAGTTTATCAATATCTTCATCAATCTTATTACTTAGAGCAGCACAGTCTTCAAGAGTAATATCTTCATTTTCTTTCTCAACATATATTCTAACATACCAGTATCCACCATCTTGTAAATACTCAATGTCTACTAGAGAAAGACCCATACTTTCAGCAACAGGAGTTACAATGTTTTCAATCTTTTTTAAAATTATCTCTTTGTTATTTAGTTCCATAAAATTTTTGTCACCTCACTTTCAACTTCACTACTAAAGAGGGAGTGGATTAATAACCCACTCCCATCATCAGCCAGCACAATTTATTTTACAAGGTATTATACCATATAAAGTAAAAAAAATCAAATCTAACTAAATATTTTTGAAAATATATGAATTAATGTAATAAGTTGGTAAAAGTAGTATTATTAAATTGAATTTAAAAATGTAAAAATAAAAAAATTAAAGAATATAAAAAATACAAAGAAAATTTAAACTGAAAATAGCAAAAAATAATTTTTTTATTAAAATTCATAAAAAATATAAAGTTAAATTAAAAAAAGTGTTTAATTAAAATTCAAAACTATTAAATAAAAGTGTACAAAATAGCAAAAAAAGCCTTTTTTAATATACTATATTAAAAAAATTAATTTTTATTATTCATTTTTTAAATAAAGCTTGATTTTTTACAAAAAAGAGGTATATTATTATTAAAGTTTAAATATCATACACAGAGGAGGCTGTTTTTCATGGAAAAAAATGGAAAAAAAGTTGTAATTGGAGTTATTGGATCAGACTGTCACGCAGTTGGAAACAAAATTATACATCACGTATTAGAATCAAATGGGTTTGAAGTAGTAAATATTGGGGTTTTATCTCCACAAGCTGACTTCATAAATGCTGCAGTTGAAACAAATGCTGACGCTATAATTGTTTCTTCTCTATATGGACACGGAGAGCTAGATTGTCAAGGTATGAGAGAAAAATGTAAAGAAGCAGGACTTAATAATATCCTTCTCTATGTAGGTGGAAACATAGTTGTTGGAAAACAAGTTTGGGAAGACGTAGAAAAAAGATTTAAGGCTATGGGATTTGACAGAGTATACAAACCAGGAACACCTATTGAAGATACAACAGAAGATTTGAAAAAGGATTTAGGAATTGCTTAATTAGAATCTAAAAAAATATATTTACAGTAAAGAGAGTGGTTGTTATGAAAGTTTATCTAGCCATAGATTTTGGAAGTACATATACAAAACTTACAGCAATAGATATGGATAATGAAGTTATTTTAGCTACAGCAAAGGACATTACTACAGTTGAAAATGATATCATGATAGGTTTTAACAAAGCTTTTGATAAATTGAAAGCAGCTATAAGTGAAAAAGTAGATTTTGATTCTGTAGAATTTGTAAGTAAGACAGCATGTTCATCTGCTGCTGGTGGATTGAAGATGGTGGCTATAGGACTTGTACCTGAACTTACTGCTGAAGCTGCTAAAAAAGCTGCTCTAGGAGCAGGGGCAAGGGTTATAAAGACATATGCTTATGAATTGAATCACAGAGAGCTTGAAGAGATAAAAGCTACTCCTTTAGACATTATATTATTAGCTGGTGGAACAGATGGTGGAAACAAAGATTGTATCATACATAATGCTAAAATGATTGCAGAGTATAAACTTAATGTACCAGTTGTAGTTGCTGGAAATAAAGCAGCTATAGATGAAGTTGAAGCTATTTTCAAGGAAGCTGGGATAGATCACTTTATTACAGAGAATGTAATGCCTTTCATAAACAAACTTAATGTTGAACCTTGTCGTGAAGAGATAAGAAAAGTTTTCATGGGAAGAATAGTTGAAGCAAAAGGTATGAAAAATGCTGAGGAATTTATAAAAGGAATTTTAATGCCAACACCTGCTGCAGTTTTAAAAGCAGCTGAAGTTTTAGCAGAAGGTACTGATGATGAAGATGGAATAGGAGATCTTATAGTTGTAGATATTGGTGGAGCAACAACAGATATTCACTCAATAGCTAAAGGAGAACCTACAAAACCTTCAATCATGATAAAGGGTCTGGAAGAACCTTATGCTAAGAGAACAGTTGAGGGAGATCTTGGAATGAGATATTCAGCAATAGCTCTTTTAGAAGCTGCAGGAACTAGAAAGATCAGAAACTATCTACATGATTCTTTAAAACAAGTTGATGTTAAGGCAAATTGTCAATACAGACACGATCATATAAAAATGGTACCACAAAGTGAAGAAGAGATCAGATTTGATGAAGCTATGGCTATGGCAGCAACTGAAATAGCTATGACTAGACACTGTGGAGTACTTGAATGTGTATACACTCCAATGGGAACTATGTTTAACCAAAGTGGTAAGGACTTAACAGAAGCTCCTTATGTAATAGGTACAGGTGGAGTTATCATTCACAGTATGAATCCAAAAGGAATATTACAAGCAGGAAACTTTAATGAGCAAGATCCTGTGCACTTAAAACCACAAGATCCTAAATTCTTAGTAGATAAAACATATATTTTATCTTCTATGGGATTATTAGCTCAAGAATATCCTGATTTAGCAGTTAGAATATTGAAAAAATATTTAGTCGAAGTATAAGAGAAAAATAAGGAGGAAAATTTAAATATGAAACTTAGATTTAAAAAATGGACTGAAGAAGAGTTCTTTGAAATGAGAGAAGAAGTTTTAAAAGGATGGCCTACAGGAAAAGATGTTAACCTTGAAGAAGCAGTTGCTTACCATAAATCATTACCAGAATCAAAAAGCTTCTCTAAAAAATTAGTAGATGCTAAAAAAGCTGGAATTACATTAGCACAACCTAGAGCAGGGGTTGCTTTAATTGATCAACATATAGAACTATTAAGTTACCTAGATAAAGTTGGAGGAGCAGACTTACTTCCTACAACAATCGACTCTTACACTAGACAAAATAAATATGAAAACTGTGAAAGAGGAATAGAAGAATCTAAAAAAGCTGGAAGATCATTACTTAATGGATTCCCAGGTGTAAACCACGGAGTAGCAGGATGTAGAAAAGTAGTAGAAGCTATAGATCTACCTCTACAATTAAGACACGGAACTCCAGATGCTAGACTTCTTTCTGAAATTATGATCGCAGCAGGATATACTTCTGACGAAGGTGGAGGAATCAGTTATAACGTTCCTTATGCTAAATCAGTTTCATTAGAAAAAACACTTATTGACTGGCAATATGTAGATAGACTAGTTGGATGGTATGAAGAACATGGAGTATCAATTAACAGAGAACCATTTGGACCATTAACAGGAACTCTTGTACCACCTTCAATGTCAAACGCAGTTGGAATTCTTGAAGGATTATTAGCTGCTGAGCAAGGTGTTAAAAATATCACTTTAGGATATGGACAATGTGGAAACTTAATCCAAGACGTTGCTGCTATTAGAGCACTTGCTGAACAAGGAGAAGAATACTTTAAAGAGTATGGATACAATGATATAGATCTAACAACTGTATTCCACCAATGGATGGGAGGATTCCCAGAAGATGAAGCTAAAGCATTTGGAGTTATTTCAAATGGAGCTTCAGCTGCAGCACTTGCAGGAGCAACTAAAGTTATAGTTAAAACTCCTCACGAAGCTATCGGAGTACCTACAAAAGAAGCTAACGCACAAGGAATCAAAGCTACAAAAATGGTTCTTAACCTATTAAGAGGACAACAATTATCAATGTCTCCAGAATTAGCAAAAGAAATTGAAATTATAAAAGCTGAAACTAAATGTATCCTAGACAGAGTTCTAGAATTAGGAGAAGGAGACTGGGCTATCGGTATAGTTAAAGCATTTGAACAAGGAGTTCTAGATGTTCCATTTGCTCCATCTAAATACAACCTTGGAAAAATGATGCCAGCTAGAGACAACGTAGGAAAAGTAAGATACCTAGCAGTAGGAAACGTTCCATTAAGTAAAGAATTAGTAGATTACAACATGGCTCAATTAGAAGAAAGAGCTAAATTTGAAGGAAGACCAGTTGGATTCCAAATGACAGTAGATGATATTTTTGCTGTTGGAAAAGGAACTTTAATTGGAAGACCTGAAACTGAATCAATGAGAAACAACTAGTTTTATATTAGAATAAATCAGATGTATAGTGTGAACTAAAAAATGATTTATAAGATAAATATAAAATCAATTAGTAAATTAAATTATGAATTTGCATTTAAAATAAAAATAGATTATATATATAAGTATAATAATAAGAGCAGGAGAGCCGATCTCCTGCCCAACTAATAAATCTTAGGAGGATTAATTATGAAAATTGTAGATGTAGTATGTTCTGCAGGAAAAACTGGATTTTATTTTGATGACCAAAGAGCTATAAAAGCAGGAGCTGGACATGATGGAATGTTCTATCTAGGAACTCCAATAACTCCAGGATTCAAATCAATAAGACAAGCAGGAGAAGCTATTTCTGTATTACTTATTCTTGAAGATGGACAAGTTGCTCACGGAGATTGTGCTGCTGTTCAATATTCAGGTGCAGGAGGAAGAGATCCTCTATTCCTAGCTAAAGATTTTATACCAGTAATTGAAAAAGAAATTGCTCCAAAATTAATCGGAAGAGAACTTGACAACTTCAAATCTCTAGCTGAAGAATTTGATAAAATGGAAGTTAATGGAAAAAGATTACATACAGCAATAAGATACGGAATCACTCAAGCTTTACTAGATGGTGTTGCAAAAGCTAGAAAAGTAACTTTAGCAGAAGTTATAAAAGCTGACTACAATACAGGATTAGAAATCACTAAGAGACCTATATTCACTCAATCAGGAGACGACAGATATGTAGCTGCTGATAAAATGATAATCAAAGAAGCTGACGTATTACCTCACGCTTTAATCAATAACGTAAAAGAAAAATTAGGAGAACACGGAGAAATCCTTCTTGACTATGTAAAATGGTTAAGAGACAGAATCATTTCTCAAAGAACTGATGAAAACTACTCACCTATATTCCACATTGACGTTTATGGAACTATCGGTGCTGCATTTAACTGTGACACTAAAAAAATGGCTGACTACATCGCTACATTAGTAGAAGCTGCAAAACCATTCAAACTAAGAATTGAAGGACCTATGGACGTTGAAGACAGAGATAAACAAATTGAAGCTCTTGCTGCTTTAACTGCTGAAGTAGATGCTAGAGGAATAGAAGTTGAACTAGTTGCTGACGAATGGTGTAATACTCTAGAAGATATTAAACTATTTGCTGATAAAAAAGCTGGACACGTAGTTCAAATTAAAACTCCAGACCTAGGAGGAGTTAACAACATAGCTGATGCAATTCTTTACTGTAACAAAGTTGGAATCGGATCATACTGTGGAGGAACTTGTAACGAAACTAACAGATCTGCTGAAGTTACTACTAACATCGGTATGGCATGTGGAGCTCTTCAAGTTCTAGCTAAACCAGGAATGGGTGTTGACGAAGGATACATGATCGTATTCAACGAAATGTCAAGAGTTGAAGCTCTAGTTAAGAGAAGAAATAAATAGTTTTCTTTGAAAAAATATAATTATAATTTATTTTGAAAGTTGGAGGAAGGTAGTTATATGACTACCTTTTTCCTTTAATTGGCAAAGATATAAAGAGGGAAATAAAAATTTAATTGAGGTGAATTAAATGAGATTAAACAAAGCTGCAAAATGCGGTACTTTAGAATCAAATGATATATTTGTAATTCTTACTCCTGCTGAAAGTGGAATAGAAATCGAATTAGAAAGTACTGTTGAAAAACAATTTGGTGCTCATATGAGAGAAGTTATAAAGAATAAATTAGTTGAACTAGGAGTTGAAGGGGTAAAAGTTCAAGCTCAAGATAAGGGAGCTTTAGATTTTACTATTAGAGCAAGAATAGAAGCAGCAGTTGCTAGAGCATTATAGTTCAAAGATTATATTTAATTTATGAGAGGTGTTTAGTGTGGAATTAAGAAGAACAATGTTATTTATGCCAGGAAATAACCCTGGAATGCTTCAAACAGCTCCTGTTTTTGGATCAGATGCTGTTATATTTGACTTAGAAGATGCAGTTGCATTAACAGAGAAAGATGCTGCAAGAGTTTTAATAAGTGAAGCTTTAAAAACTAATAAATATGATACAGTAGAAGTTGTAGTAAGAATTAATCCGCTATCTACTCCATATGCTGAAAAAGATATAGATGTAATAGCTAGATTAAAACCAGATGCTATTCTTTTACCAAAAGCTTGTCCAGAAGATATCAAAGTATTAGATGAAAAATTAAATGCAATTGAAAAAGAGATGGGATTTGAAGCTGGAAGTATAAAAATTCATCCACTAGTAGAAACTACTTATGGAGTTGAAACTGTATATGAAACAATAAAAGCAAGTCCAAGAGTAATATCTGTATTACTAGGAGGAGAAGACTTAGCTGCTGACTTAGGAGTTAAGAGAACAAAAGCATCTGATGAACTTTTCTATGCAAGAACAAAAGTTGTAAATGCTTGTAAAGCTTGTAAAGTTGATGCAATAGATACTCCATTTACAGATACAAATGACTATGAAGGATTAATGGCAGACTCATTAAAAGCTAAAATGTTAGGATTTACAGGTAAATTAGCTATAAACCCTAGACAAATAGATACTATTCATGAAGCTTATTCACCTTCACAAGCAGAGATTAATCATGCTTTAAGAGTAATGGCTGCAAAAGAAGAAGCTGCAAGAGAAGGACTAGGAGTATTCTCATTAGATGGAAAAATGGTAGACCTTCCAATAATAAACAGAGCTATTCATACATTGGATATTGCTAGACTTATTGGTCTAATAGATTAATCAATAATATGTGAGGTGTTTTATAGATGAAAAATATTTTAGGAAGAGAAGTTCCTGATTTTATAGAAGGATATGGAAAAGTAAATCATTATAATGGATATTTAGCAAATACAACAGGAGTAGTAAAGAAAAACTATAACTTTAAAACTGTTACTCCAGAAGATAGCAAACTTCATACAGATTTAGCAGAACTTATGGATAAGTTACCATTGAGAGATGGAATGGTAATATCTTTCCACCACCATTTAAGAAATGGAGACTATGTTTTAAATCTTGTAATGGAAGAGATAGCTAAAAGAGGATATAAAGATATAACAATAGCTGCAAGTTCAATTTTCCCATGTCACAAACCATTAGTAGAGATGATAGAAAAAGGAATTGTAACTCAAATATATGCAGGATATATGTCAGGACCAGTTGCTCAAGCAATTTCTGAAGGAAAAATGCAAAAACCAGCAGTAATGCACACTCATGGTGGAAGAGCAAGAATAATGGAAACTGGAGAAGTTGAAGTTGACATCGCTTTCGTTGCTGCTCCAACTTCTGACGAATATGGAAACATCAATGGAGTAGATGGAAAATCTGCTTGTGGAGCTTTAGGATATGCTCATTCAGATGTAGAAAATGCAAAATTAGTAGTAGCTATTACTGACAATCTAGTTCCTTACCCTAATACAACAATTGAAATTAACCAAACTTTAATTGACTATGTATTAGTAGTAGATGCAATTGGAGATCCTAAAGGAATTGTATCAGGAACTACTCAAATAACTAAAAACCCTATTGGATTAAAAGTTGCTGACTTAACAGCTAAATTTATAGAACAATCAGGATATTTAAAAGATGGAATGAGTTTCCAAACAGGAGCAGGAGGAATATCTCTAGCAGTTGCTGCTCAAGTAAAAAATCTTATGAAATCTAAAAATATTGTAGGAAGTTTTGCAGCTGGAGGAATTACAGGATATATCGTTGATATGTACAAAGAGGGATTATTTAAAGCTCTATTTGACGTTCAATGTTTTGACTTAAATGCAATTAAATCAGCTAAAGAAAATCCTAATCATATAAAAATGTCAGCATCAATGTATGCAAATGCTAACAATAAAGGTTCTGTAGTAAATAAATTAGATATAGTTATTCTAGGAGCTACAGAAATGGATACTAACTTTAATGTAAACGTAACAACAGGATCTGATGGAGTAATTATGGGAGGATCTGGAGGACATAGTGATACAGCAGCTGGATCAAAACTATGTATCATAGTATCTCAATTGGTAAATGCAAGAATCTCTGTAGTTAAAGATAGAATTACAACAGTTACAACTCCAGGAGAAACAGTTGACGTTCTAGTTACAGAAAGAGGAATTGCAATTAACCCTCTAAGAAAAGATTTAATTGAAAAATTCAAAAACTCTAAACTACCAATTAAAACTATTGAAGAATTAAAAGAAATTGCTGAAGCTATGACTGGAAAAGAGGAAGCTATTGAGTTTGAAGATAGAGTAGTAGCAGTAGTTCAATATAGAGATGGATCAATAGTTGACGTAGTAAGACAAATAAAAAAATAAAATAAAAAATATTATTGACAAAATAAGTATAAAATTATATAATTCAAATGTAGAAAAGTGTACTTAGATTACCATCAAGAGAGATTGAGGGACTGGCCCGTTGAAATCTCAGCAACCTGCTTATTAAAAAGTGTGGTGCTAACTCCTGATAGATGGAATGGATTATAGAATAAGTGTTTTAATCCCTTCATCTGTCTTGAGATGAAGGGATTTTTTATTTTTATAGTTATTATTATTTTGATTGATTATTATAGGAGGAAAAAATGAAAAAATTAACTTATTTCACATCAGAATTTGTATCTCCTGGACACCCAGATAAAGTATCAGACCAAATTTCAGATGCTGTATTAGATGCTTGTTTAGCAGATGACCCTAATTCAAGAGTAGCATGTGAAGTTTTTTGTACTACAGGACAAGTTGTTGTAGGAGGAGAAATTACAACTACAACATATATTGATATCCAAGATATCGTTAGAAGAAAAATAGATGAAATTGGATATAGAGAAGGAATGGGATTTGACTCTAACTGTGGAGTTTTAAATGCAATTCACTCACAATCTCCAGATATTGCTATGGGAGTAGACATTGGAGGAGCAGGAGACCAAGGAATAATGTTTGGAGGAGCAGTTAAAGAAACTCCAGAATTAATGCCATTAGCAATAGTTTTAGCAAGAGAAATCTTAGTAAGACTTACTAAAATGACTAGATCAAAAGAGTTAGCATGGGCAAGACCAGACTCAAAATCACAAGTAACTTTAGCTTATGATGAAAATGGAAAAGTAGATCATGTTGATACAGTAGTAGTATCAGTTCAACATAACCCAGATGTAACACAAGAGCAAATAAGAGAAGAAGTTATAGAAAAAGTAGTTAAACCAGTATTAGAAAGCTATAACTTAGATCCAGCTCAAGTTAAAAAATTCCATATCAACCCAACTGGAAGATTTGTAATTGGAGGACCTCACGGAGATACTGGAGTTACAGGAAGAAAAATTATAGTTGACACTTATGGTGGATACTTTAGACATGGTGGAGGAGCTTTCTCAGGAAAAGACCCTTCTAAAGTTGACAGATCAGCAGCTTATGCAGCAAGATGGGTAGCTAAAAACGTTGTTGCAGCAGATTTAGCTGACAAATGTGAAATCCAATTATCTTATGCAATTGGAGTAGTTGAGCCTACATCAATAAAAGTAGATACATTTGGAACAGGAAAAGTAGATGAATATGAATTAGCAGAAGCTATTAAAAAAGTATTTGATCTAACACCTAGAGGAATTGAAAAAGAACTTGAATTGAGAAGTGGAAAATTCAAATATCAAGATCTAGCTGCTTTTGGACACATTGGAAGAACAGATTTAGATATTCCTTGGGAAAAATGCAATAAAGTAGAAGAATTAAAAAAAGCTTTAAATAGATAGAACATTGTTTAGACTAGAGAAAAGCTCTCTAGTCTAAATTTTTATGGGAGGAAGAGATGAAAAAAATTGTTGTATTTTTATTAAGTTTATTGATGGGGACTTTAGCTTTTGGAGAGAGAATTGCTTTAATAGGGGCTATGGATTCAGAGATTGAACTTCTAAAAAAAGATATAAAAAATATCAAATCAGAAAAAATTGGAGAGATTGAGTATTTTCAAGGAAAGTTAGAAGGAAAGGATATAGTTTTATTAAAAACTGGAGTAGGAAAGGTAAATGCAGCTATAGGAGCTAATACAGTTATTAGAGAGTATAAGGTAGATAAGATAATATTTACAGGAGTTGCAGGGGCAATAGATAACTCTTTAAATATAGCTGATATAGTTGTATCTGAAGATTTAGTTCAACATGATGTGGATCTTACTGCTTTTGGTAGACCAGCAGGATTAATTCCAGGACAAGAAACAGTAGAGTTTAAAGCAGATGAAAAGTTAAAAAAAGTAGCTTATGATTCAGCAGTGAAAGTTTTAGGTAAAGATAAGGTAAAAATTGGAAGAATAGCAACTGGAGATCAGTTTATAGCTTCTAAAGATAAAGTAAATTGGATAGGAAAAACTTTTAATGCCTCAGCAGTAGAGATGGAAGGGGCAGTAGTTGCTCAAGTAGCTAAAACATATAGTGTACCTTTTGTAGTTTTAAGAGCTATGTCTGATAAAGCTGATGGAAGTGCAACAATGGTTTATGAGGAATTTGAAATTTTAGCAGCAGATAATTCAGCTAAAATAGTTAAAGAGATGTTAAAAAGTATGTAATTAAATAAACTAATTAGAGAATTAGTTTTTATATGAGTTAAACTTCTAGTTAGTTTTTTATTTTATTAATTTCTTTTAAAATAGTTCAAAAATATTGACACTCCTTGTATTGAATGTTATACTTTTAAGGTATGACTTTAAAAAGAGGAGTGTTTTTTTATGAATAAATTAAAAAAGAAAGCTATCAGTTTAGAAGCCTTTGTATGTTTAGGAGTTTTAGGAGGGATTTGTACTGCTGTAGCTAAGATAATGGGGCCAGTAAATATGATCAATACTATCATGGGAACAGCTCATGATCTTTTGATAAATACAGTATTTTTTATAATGGGAGTAGCAGTATTAGCAGGGGCACTTTCATCTGTTCTTTCAGAATTTGGGGTTATTGCTCTAATAAATAAGATACTATATTTTGTAATCTATCCTCTATATAGATTGCCAGGAGCTTCAGCTTTAGCAGTGGTTACTACATATATTTCAGATAATCCAGCAGTTTTAGGATTGGCAGCAAATAAAGAGTTTAAAAAATATTTTAAAAACTACCAATTTACAGCTTTAACAAATTTAGGAACATCTTTTGGTATGGGATTTATAGTATCAGCTTTTATGGTAGCACAAGGTGGATTATTAAAGGAAAATCTTTTTAAGGCTGTTTTAATTGGAAACTTAGGTGCAATTATAGGGAGTATAGTCAGTGTTAATTTGATGATACATTACAGTAAAAAATATTTTAAAGAGCTAGGAGAGTTAGAAGAGGAAACAAAGGTAGAGAAGTTTGTTTTTGATACTAGAGAGATAAGAAGTGGTTCTGTATTTGGAAGATTTTTAGAGGCTATGTTAGAGGGAGGAAAAATTGGAGTTGACATGGGAATTGCAATAATTCCTGGAGTTATAATTATCTGTACAACAGTTTTAATCTTAACTAATGGGATGCCAGAAGGTGGATACACAGGGGCTGCTTATGAGGGAATTGGAGTTTTACCAATAATAGGAGCGAAGTTAAACTTTATTTTAAAACCTCTATTTGGATTTAGTAGTCCAGAGGCAATAGCTTTTCCTATTACAGCTTTAGGAGCAGTTGGAGCAGCTATTGGACTTGTACCTCAATTTATAAAGGAAGGGGTAATAGGAGCAAGGGAGATAGCAGTATTTACAAGTATGGGAATGTGTTGGAGTGGTTATTTGAGTACCCATGTTGCTATGATGGATAGTTTAAATTATAGAGAACTTACTGGAAAAGCTATCTTTAGTCACACAATAGGTGGACTTATAGCAGGCATGTCAGCTAACTTTTTATTTAGTTTATTTTTAGGTTAATAAAGGAAGTAAGATAGATCTTTTGAATAATCCTTATAAGAAGAGATTAATTTCAAAGGAGGAACAATTATGAAAATTAAAGAAAGTTTAATTACAAGAATCGATCTTGAAAAACTAGCTGATATTTTAAAAGAGGGAAAAGAGGAATTTAAAGAAAAAGAGAAAAAAGTTGAAATTACATTTAATGGATATGATGCTGAAATTGTAAAATCAATCTCTTATGTGGTAAATGATAGATTCATTGATGAAAATAAGGAAAAACTAATAAAACTAGGTGTATTGAAATAAAATTTTAGAAAAGGAGAGAAATCTCCTTTTCTTTTATTTGAAAATAATTTTTCATTTTAGAAAATTAAGTTGATTTACGTTCTATTTTTGGTAAAGTTTTACGTAAATAAAACATAAAAATAAAAAATATCTTTACATTATCAAATAAAAGGTCTATAATAGGATTATAAAGTAAATAGAAAATGGAGGTAACATTATGCCAACAGTATATGAAAGAGCTTTAGAATTACATGAAAAAAATAAAGGGAAATTGTCAATAGTATCAAAGGTTGCAGTAAAAAATAAAGATGATTTAAGTTTAGCTTACTCTCCAGGGGTAGCAGAACCTTGTAGAAAAATTGCTGCAAATAAAGAGGATGTTTATAAATATACTTCTAAAGGAAATTTAGTAGCAGTAATAACAGATGGAACAGCAGTATTAGGACTTGGAGATATAGGACCAGAAGCAGCACTACCAGTAATGGAAGGAAAATGTGTTCTATTTAAAGAGTTTGCAGGAGTAGATGCAATTCCAATTTGTTTAGATACTAAAGATCCTGAAGAAATTATAAGAACAGCAAAATTATTAGCTCCAGGGCTTGGAGGAATAAACTTAGAGGATATTTCTGCCCCTAGATGTATAGAGATAGAAACAAGATTAAAAGAGGAATTAGATATTCCAGTATTCCATGATGATCAACATGGAACAGCTATAGTTGTTGCAGCTGGATTAATAAATGCTTTTAAATTCTTAGGTAAAAAATTCTCTGAAGCAAAAGTTGTTGTAAATGGAGCAGGAGCAGCAGGAAGTTCAATAGCAAAACTTATTCATAAATTAGGAGTAACTAATCTACTTGTATTAGATAGACCTGGAATTCTTAGAAGAAGCGAGAAAGATTCTTACGATTTCTCTAAGAGAGAATTAGCAGAACTTACTAACCCAGATGATATTAAAGGGGATCTATCAGTAGCAATTAAAGACGCAGATGTATTTGTAGGGGTATCAGTTGGAAATATTTTAACTACTGAAATGGTAAAAACTATGAATAAAGATGCAGTAATTTTTGCAATGGCTAACCCAACTCCTGAAATTATGCCAGAAGATGCTTTAGCAGGTGGAGCAAGAATAGTAGGAACAGGAAGATCAGACTATCCTAACCAAATCAACAATGTTCTTGTATTCCCAGGATTATTTAAAGGTGCATTAGAGGCTAAATCTAAGAAGATAACTGAAGAGATGAAACTTGCAGCAGCAAATGGATTAGCTTCACTTATTAAAGAGGAAGAATTAAATGAAAATTATATAATTCCAGATGCTTTTGATCCTAGAGTTGCAGATGCAGTAGCAGCAGCAGTTAAAAAAGTAGCAAAAGAGCAAGGAATTTGTAGAGAATAAAGATAGAGGACAAGGTTTCTTGTCCTCTTATTATTTAGTTATAATTTCCAAAAGTAGTAGTCGTTTGCACTCCTCTACTTTTGGAAATTACATCAACTTGATGTTGGGGATAATCTACTTTTTTAATTAGAGTTATTCCTAATATCAGCTAAATGTAATTTGGAGAAGAATATTAGAGAGAGTTACGAAAT
>OGCV01000010.1_pt1 | contig 94881 bp, 120 predicted proteins | sample 1570201 | NCBI WGS metagenome assembly OGCV01 (sample SAMEA2582162, study PRJEB24529) | metagenome
ATGCAAAACTCGGCTTCGCCTCAAACACGTTGCATTTTCTTAACTGCATTTCGCTAAGGGTTTCTAATATTCACTTCCAAATTACGTCAACTTGATGTTAGGAATAATCTATTTTACTTTAATTATTAGAGAGATAAATTATAGTTTGCATAAAAAAAGCTAGTATTAAACTAAACTTATTAGTTAATACTAGCTCATCTATCCTATTTTTCTTTTTTATCTTTAGCTTTTGCCTTTTCAATTAGAGGTTTCTTTCCTCTCTTATCTTGTTTAAATGCTTCTATAATCTCTTCTGCTTCACGGAATGGAACAGACATGAAAGAGAAATTATCATAAACTTCTACATTTTTCAATTTTCTCTCGTCAATTCTTGTTTTTCTATTTACAAGTTCAACTAATTTTTTAGGAGTCATATCATTCTTTCTTCCAAGAGCAACAAACAGTCTTACTTTTCCTGTTTTTTCTAATGGAGCTGCATTAATCTCATTGTAACTATTTTCATCTAACTCATCTTCATATGAATTTTTTAATAGAGCTGCTACAATATCCGCAGGATCTTCTCCAGCTAAAAGCTCTTTAGCAAGGGATTTAAAGTTATCAAAGTTTCCATCAGCTAAAATTTGTTGTAACTCTTCCATCAATCTAAACTTCTTAGCTTGAATTACATCTTTTACTCCAGGAATTCTCTCTTTTCTAATTTCAGTTTTAACTATTTTTTGAATTTGTAAAAGTCTTCTATACTCTTGAGGTGTGATAAATGTAATAGCAGTTCCCTCTTTTCCTGCTCTTCCTGTTCTTCCTATTCTATGAACATAACTTTCAGCTTCTTGTGGAATAGCATAGTTAATTACATGTGAAAGATCATTTACATCTATACCTCTAGCTGCTACGTCTGTTGCAACAAGAACATTTATTTTTCTTGCTTTAAATCTCTTTAATGTAACTTCTCTATAATTTTGACTGATATCTCCATGAAGCCCTTCTGCATCATATCCTCTATCATTCAATTTTCCTACTACATCATTTACATCATTTTTAGTTCTACAGAAAACAATTCCATAAAAATCTCTTGTTAAATCAATTATTCTACAAAGAGCCTCAAATTTATCTCTCTCGTGAACTTCAAAATATATTTGATCTGTTAAATCTGTTGTAAGTTCTCTTGTTTTTACAGCTAACACTTCATAATCTTTCATATGTTTTTTAGCTATTTTCATTATCTCATTAGGCATTGTAGCAGAGAAGAAAAGCATTCTCTTATCTTCATTTGTAGATTCAAGTATTTTTTCTACATCTTCAACAAATCCCATATTTAACATCTCATCTGCTTCATCTAAGATAAAATATTTAAGATTATCTAATTTTATTAGTTTTCTATCCATTAAGTCCATAACTCTTCCAGGAGTTCCTACAATTATATCTGTTCCTTTTTTTAATTGTTTTATTTGGAACTCAATAGATTGTCCCCCATAAACTGGAGTTATTCTGATTTTCTTCCCACTTGCAAGACTATTCATCTCTTCAGCTACTTGTAGAGCTAACTCTCTTGTTGGGGCTAAAACAATAGCTTGTATATTTTTTGAAGATTCAAATCTCTCTAGTATAGGTAAAGAAAAAGCAGCTGTTTTCCCTGTTCCTGTTTGAGCTTGTCCTATTATATCCTTTTCTCCATTTAATAATGCTGGTATTGTAAGAGCTTGTATAGGAGTTGGAGTTTCATATCCTTTCTTTGAAAGAGCTTTTAAAGTTTTATCACTTAGTCCTAATTTTCTAAATTCTTCTAATTTTTCCATTCTTCACTTCCTTATTTAAATTATTTTATTTCATCATAATCACACTGCTTTATATTGTGTCCTATAATAAAAATTTCTTTGTAGTATTATAGGTTTTTCTCTGTTCTTTTCTCACATATACATTTAACGGTGTGTCAAAAATAAAATATATTCAAATGTAATTCTCTTCAAAGAAACCTATCTTAACTACTCAAAAATATATTATACTATACTTTTCAAGAAATTGTAAGTTTTATTTTTATTTTAGGATATATATTTTTATTTTTCATATAAAAGTACATATTTGTTCTAATTGATTACATAAATTTAGCTAATAAATTTTCTCTTTATTTTTTCCAATTAATTGATATTTTTAACTTGATTTTATTAAAAAAATATTATATAATCCCTTGGATATAATAAATTTTTAATACTTAGGAGGAAAAATGAATACAAAAACAGTCGCTTTTAAAGCTGCCCTTCCTCATACTATTCCTATTTGTGCTGGTTTTACCTTTCTAGGATTGGCATATGGAATATATATGAGTAAAATGGGGTTCTCTTTTATCTATCCATTTCTTATGGCTGTAACTATATTTGCAGGTTCTATGGAATTTATTACTGCTAATCTTTTAGTTGGTGCTTTTGATCCAATAAATGCTTTTATTTTAGCTTTGATGGTAAATGCTAGACATCTTTTTTATGGACTATCGATGTTAGAAAAATATCATGGAACTGGTAGAAAAAGATTTTTTTTGATTTTTGGAATGTGTGATGAATCCTTTTCAATTAACTGTACAACTCCTATTCCTAAAAACGTTGATAAAGGTTGGTTTATGTTCTTTGTAACTTTAATGAACTATCTTTACTGGGCTGTTGGAGCTGCTTTAGGTGGTATCTTAGGAAAGTTTATAACTTTTAGTACAAAGGGAATTGACTTTGTTATGACTGCACTTTTTGTTGTAATCTTTTTAACTCAATGGGATTCACAAAAAAATCATACTCCAGCTCTTATTGGGCTTGGTGCATCTGTTATAGCTCTACTTATATTTAAAGGTAATAATTTTATTATACCTTCTATGATACTGATTTTAATTTCTTTAACATCAATTAGAAGCAAGATTGAAAAGGAGGATAAATAAATGACTATTACACAAGAGATATTAACTGTTGGAGCTGTTGTATTAGGAACTATGACAACTAGATTTTTACCTTTTATTATTTTCCCAGCTAATAAGCCTATTCCAAAATATATTCAATATTTAGGTAGAGTTCTTCCTTTTTCTGTTATTGGAATGCTAATTATCTATTGTCTAAAAGATGTTTCTCTTATAACTAATCCATTTGCTTTACCAGAAATTATAGCTATTTTTGGTATTGTAGCTTTACATAGATGGCAACATAGTATGTTGCTTTCAATATCTGGTGGAACTATTCTATATATGTTACTTGTTCAATTTATTTTTAATTAGAAATACAAAAGAGGCTGCTAAAAAATTAACAGCCTCTCTTTTTATTAATCTAATTCTTGAGTTCCTCCACCATTTACAAAGATAACTTGTCCACTTGTCCAACTTGAAGCAGGGCTAGCAAAGTATAGAACTGCATCAGCTATATCCTCAGCCTCTCCCAATCTTTTTATTGGTGTTTTAGCCAACATCTTTTGCTCTATCTCTGGTGTCAACACTGTTCCTAAAGCTCTTGTTTTAATTGCTCCAGGTCCAATAGCATTTACTCTTATTTCTGGTCCTAAATCATAAGCTGCATATTTTGTTAATTGATTGATAGCAGCCTTAGAGCTTCCATATACACTCATATTATGGCTTACCATATTACTTGCCATAGAACTAATATTTATAATAGAACCATATCCGTCTTTTCTCATATGTGGAGCACATAGTTTCATCAATGTAAATACACTAAATACATTTAATTTATAGATAAAAGTGATGTAATCTAAAGTTAACTCTTCTAACTTTTCTTTTCCTCCACCTCCACCTCCAGCATTATTTACAAGGATATTAACCTTTCCAAATTCCTTTACAGTTTCATCTACTAAAGCTTTCATATCCTCTTCAACAGTTACATTACATTTAACAGCTAATCCCTCTGCTCCTAAATCTTTTACCATAACAACTGTTTCTTGAGCCTTTTCCAAATCCAAGTCACTACAAACTACAGTTGCCCCAGCTTGAGCTAATTTCAAAGCAGAAGCTCTACCTATTCCATCTCCAGCTCCTGTAATTATAGCTACTTTTCCTTTTAAATTATATTGTTCCGATATTTTCATAGAAATCATCTCCTATAATTTTATCCTATATATTATATTTACAATGAAAACTGCCCTTTTCTTTTATTTTTTATAGAATAAACCTACTCCGTCCCCTAGTGTCTGGTAGTAATTTTAATTTTGCTACTAATAAAAAGATTTTATCTACTAGTAAAATTATAACATTCTTTATTATAAAATAAAATATTTTTTATAAAAACTAATATTCGAAGAAACCTTCATGCTTGAATATATAGTTTTTAAGGACTACTCCTCCTTGTTTTTTCTCTACACAGTTTCTAACTGAAAAAGAGTAGAATGATTGCTTGTTTAATTTTCTTGCTAGATCTACTGCATAGTTAACTCCAGCTGGGAAACCTGCTGTATGGAAAGCATCTACGTCATATTTGTCGAATATTCTATTAGTAACATCTTTATAGTTGTGAGGGGTCAATTGCCCCCAAGCAGCCTTATCATCTTGATCTAATTCTATAACTTCATATCCTCTTTCTTGTAACTCTAGCATTTGCTCATCTGTAAGTGTGTGATTTGATAAATTCAATAATTTCATTTTTACTTCCTCCTTTTTGATTATATGAAGATTATATAATATCACTTGTACCTTTTTTCTCTAAAAATTACCTTTTTTTATTTTTAAAGTTCTATTGACTTTTTGAAATAATGTAGTATCATTATATTAACAGATTAGTTCATCTGATAACTAACAATTTACAACTTTTTTATGTAACCTTGTAGGATTGTAAATTGGAGTATTGTTAAACCAATAGATTTTTTTATTTAACCTTGGAGGAATGTAAATTGGGTTCTAGATGAAATTAAAATTAAAAAATCTGTTTTTATCTAACCTTGGAGGATTGTTATTAGTATAACTAATACACTCTATTTTTAGTCTCATTTTTTAGAGACAAGTATTTTTTTATCTAACCTTGGAGGACTAAAAGAGGCACTTTATCAAGTGTCTCTTTTTTTTATTTTAAAATATTTTATAAAAAATAAAAAAATCTATTGACAAAAGCGAGGACGTAATATATAATTTAACTATAAGCGAGGACGTAAAACAAAAGGGAGGAATTAGAATGAAAAGAGAGGTAATGTTAACAGCTTGGAGAATATTTAGAGAAGATTCAGGAAGTTTTTCTGAAGCTTTAAAAAGAGCTTGGGCTTTAGTTAAAAGATTGTATAATTTTATTACTAAAACAAGAATGACTCAAGAAAAAGCTGATTACTTAATGGGGAAAAAATTTTTTAGACGTGCTGCTAATCATTCTACTTCTTCTCTTAATCTTATTTACAAAGGTGAAAGAAAATTAACTCATAAATATAATCTATGGATTAAATATGGAAAAGTAAGATTTTACATTAACAGCTTTGTAGATGGAATAGAATATAGACAATTATATATAGAAACTAAGGAGGAAAGCGTATGCGTAAAAGAAATGTCAATATAAGTTTCAACAAGGGGGGTACAGGAGGACTTAGTCCAAGAATGACACTTCCAATAACTTGGCTAAGAGGAATGGGAGTTGATCCTGACAATAGGGAAGTAAATATTTACTCTGTTGGTAAAACAATAATTATTTCAAAAGATGATATCGAGGAGGATTTAAAATCAATGGAAACTGTAATTAGAAGAAAAGAAATTATTGAAGATTTAAAAAAATATAATGCTGATCATGCTTTTTATGCAGATCAATTTTTAAAAGATTTAGAAATTCCTGAAGAATTATTGAAAGATGAAGAGTTTATAAAAGAAGCTACAGCAGCAAATCCAGTTATTTTAAGATTTGTTAAAGACTGCTACATAACTAGAGAAATAGCAGAAATAGCAGTTAAAAAAAATCCGCATTACTTAAATTTAACTCCTTTCAAATCAGATGAGGAACTAGGAGTAAAAGCAGCTAAAAAAAATGGATATGTATTAGAAACATTAAGAGAGTTAAGAGATAATTTCAATGTAGTAAAAGCAGCAGTAGAAAAAGAAGGATTTATGCTTGAATATGCAAGTGAAAGACTACAAGCAAATTATGACATCGTAAAAGCAGCAGTTTCATGTGAAGGGCAAGGAAGTTCTATAAAGTTTGCTAGTGATGAACTAAAAGCAAATAAAGAGTTAGCAATAATAGCAATAAAGAACAGTAGAGGAATGGCAGAACATTGGATAGCTGATGAACTAGAAAAAGATTATGATGTTATCAAGGCTATTGAAGAAATGGAAAGAAGAAAATAAAAAAGGTGGCATATATGTTTGATGAAAATGAAGTATTAAAAGAGGTTACACAAATAATTGATAATGAAATTGCTAGAAATGGTTATATTGATGATAGCTTATACCCTGCAAAAAAAATTATTAATTTTAGAAAAATGACATCAAAAATTCGTGAACTTGCTGATGAAATAATAATTAAACACTCTGAAGATGAAGAAGATGCAGAGTATAATGTTGAAGATTATGAGGACTGGATTTATGATAGAGCTATAATACATTTAATGAACAATTACAAGCTTGTTAGTAGATCAAGAGAAAATAATACTGATGAAACTTTATATTTTAAAAGATAAAAATTAGCTGGGAATAGCTCCCAGCCTTTTTTTATTTGTAGTTTGTTCGACGTTCGATATAGTCTATATTAATCTTCTGCTTGTATGTAATTGATTCCCCTTTCATATTGTCTCTAAGAGAAATCAATTTATCCATCATAATTTTTGGAACTTGTCTGCCCTCAGCTATTTCATTCAAGCACCAGTCGATATCATAGTCTATATTAGCATTTATAAACTTTTTATGTTCATCTATAACAATTGATACATTATTAAGCTTTTTTATCCCCTCGTCAATACTTGCTATTCTTTTGTAAGTTTGAACACTAAAAGAACCGATAGTTCCAATAGCAAGGCAGATACCTGCTATGTTTTTTAAATTCTTTTCTAACATAACATCACTTCTTACAGTTGCATTCTTGTGTTTGATGAAAAACTGCATGTACTAATTTATCATCTATATCTGAATCAGTTCTCTTTGCTAATTCTTCCAGCAAAATTATAACAACTTTTTCAACAGCAATAGTTCCAAACCACTTACAGATGAAATATTTTAGAAATTTTATAACTACATTCATTAAATCACTCACCTTTAGCTAATTCAATGTGAGGTTTATCCCAGCCCCAATCATAACCAAATTCAAGTTTTATTCCTAATTGCTTTCCTGCTAATCTAAAAGCATCAATTAGCTCCTTCCATTTTTGCTGGTCTTCTGCCCCCTTTTTCCAACCTACATAATACACATCTATTGCTCTACCAAGTTGATGTTTTGATTTATTCTTTATTCCATCACATTTTGTTGATCCTTCTTTAAAATATTTTTGTTGAGTTTCAGTTGATCTTAAACCTTCATTTACCCAAAAGTCCACCTTTGATATTCCTAAAGTATACCCTACTAACATCGCTAATTTTGCATTTACATCTTTTAAATTGTCTTTAGTTCTTTTACTAGCTTTATTCATAATATTCAACCTCCTAAAAATTATTTTTAAACCTCGTAATTTTGATTATATGGAACTTTTAAAGCATTTGACTGTAGATAGTTCATCTACTTTTTAATAAAATCTTGCTTTTCTAATAAAATATTAGCTTCAGATGCTTTTAATTGTGCTTCAACTGTAAATATGGCTTGTACAAACGTTGCTCCTGCTATTCTCAAATGTTTTAAATCTTCTAAAGACATTTCAACTACATCGTGATCATTAAAGCTCCAATGACTCACAGGAGTTTTTGAATATACTTGAGCATCTTCATTAGCTGCTATTGCATTACCTAACAATGCTAAATCTTTCTCACGACACTTTTGCTGATGTCCATTAAAGTCAAATCCTACTTCAAGAATTTCAGCTTTGAATCTGTTAATATTATCAAAGTAGTAGTCTTTTAACTCTTCATCAGTTGCTCCCTCCTTCCAAGTATGAGTTTCCTTATCCCAATCCTTTTTTAGTAGTCCTTCAGGAGCTGGAACAACTATTATTTGGTTTTGGTCTATATATTCTCCATCTGCTAATAAATCTAATCTTTTATCTAGCAGTATTTTTTCTTCTCTAGTTTTTTCTCTTAAAGAACCTTGATCTAAAACAGGTTCTTCATATTTTTGCTCTGTGGCATAGAATGAAGATTGCCAGTTTGGATAAAATCTATGAGGATTTTTAATAAAGTCCTCATATTCATAATTCAAAGTTAATAAAAACTTTAAATTATTATCATAAAGATGTACCATTTTTACCTCCTAAAATTTTATAAAAATTATTGATCATTGATTAAAAAATGATATTTTTAAATTTATTAAATTCTTTCAGATTTCAAAATCTATATACATTTTTAACTAAATTATTGTTTCTTTCTCTTTTCTTTAAATTGTTTTAATTTTTCACTAACGAAAGGTAAATTGAATAAACTTCTGTTGAAAACAACTGTATCTTCTGATAAAGAATCCATTAATTGTCTTGATTCTATCAATAAATTCATTAATTCCTCTGGTAAAGCTGGGTCAATAGTTTTCATTTCTCTAAGTATAGATGGTCTATCTAAAGGTTCGTATTCATCATATTGCATTTTGATAAGTTCATATTCAGTTGGAATATGCTCTCTGTTATCGTGTTTAATAGCGTATTGAAGCCATGCTTCATAATTATTATTTAACTGTTCAATCAAATTACTTCTGTTTCTCACTTTTACAAGAAAATGATCGTATTCATAAAAAGTAATTGGATCATCTGAATTTTCTTCTTTCTTTTGTTTTTCTTTTATGTTTGTGAAAAATTCAATTTCTACATAATCTTTGTCTACAAAAGTAATTTCATAATTAGCAACAGGTTTGTGCATGCTTTCTGCTTTCATTTCTTACAACTCCTTTTAATTTTTTTATATTTATATTTTTTAAGTATTTGTTAAATATTTTAAAACTGTTAGTATGCTTAATATAACTAAACCTAGATATGTACCCAGCTGCAATTTTAAAATTAACATTACTTTTTCTAAGTAGTATTTGTTTAGATTGTTTTATTAAGTTTATAAAAATGTGTTTCCTTATAGTAATTCTATTCCTGTAGAATTTAAAACCTAGAAAATCTAAAAATCTTCCTTTTTCAACAGTGCTATTTCTACTTCTATAATTAAATCTAAATACTTGATAATTTTTTTTAACTTCTAATTTCATGTTGGACAAAAATAACATCAATTCTTTTTGGTTTTTATGTAAAAGTTTTTTATTCCTCCCAGTTGAAACTATATCATCCATGTATCTAATATAGATTTTTATTTTAAGTGTTTGCTTAGCAAAATAATCTAGTTGTGTTAATAAGAAATTGCAGAACCATTGACTAGTTGAAAAACCAATCGGAATTCCGTATTTCCCATTCTCATCTACGCGATCACAATAATGATCTATTACTTTGCATATAAGGTTAAACAGTTTATTTCCTCTAAGCTTTTTTCTTAATTTATTTTTTAGCAAATCATGAGAAATATTTTGATAACATTTTCTTATATCTAATTTACTAATATGCTTAAAGTCTTTAGAATTTTTTCTTATAGCTTTTTCAACGTATTTTTTAGCTTTGTGCGTTCCTCTTCCTGGAATACTAGCATAAGAATGTGTATAAAAACTTTTAGTAAGTATAGGTTTTAAAAGATCTACAATTATTTGATGAATAATTTGATCTGGAAATAAAGGAACAGTAGTTATTTTCCTTACTTTTTTCTCATGTTTTTCTACTATTTCAAAAGTATTAACTTTCGACGGTTTATAGTTTTTAATATGTTCTTTCATAAGTTGAACATAGTGATCCACGTTTTTCAAGATTCTTTGTGCTAAATAATATTTACTGTTTTTATGATCTTTTTTACGTTTTTTAGAGCGGCAACAATTTATTATTGCTGTCTTTATTATTTCATCATTTTCTAGTAGTTTGTCCAAATTATAACTTTTCATTATTTCTTCCTTTTTTAACAGAGCTTTTCGTTTACCTATAGACTTTTAGTCATTAAGATTACTAGGTCTATCCGTTTGTCGGTTTCTACTTTTAGCAAGGGCTAAGGAAAATATAAAGGAATCTTAATAGATACCTAAAGTTGAAAAGACGAGCGAGCCTATTCACGTTCGAGTTAGACGGAGTATAGTTCAAGTTGAAGTAGACAGGGGAGCAATTACGACCATTGTTCCAATTCCCACCAACGAACGCGACAGACTGATTTTTATATATTTCCCTATTTTATTTGTAATTTTATATTAACTTTATATTAAATTTATTCTTTTTGGGGGAGAAATCCCCCAAACCCCCTTAAACGGCTGTCACGAAAAGACGAGCGAGCCTATACACGCTCGAGCTAGACGGAGCAGAGTACAAGTCGAAGAAGACAGGGGAGCAACTACGACCAACGCCCCAATCCCCACCAACGAACGCGACAGTTAAAGGGTTAGTATTAGTATAATAATAAGCTGATAAATAAGTATTAGAACTAGCTCCTATCTCATTTGTTATTGCAGCATAAGGATATTTTGGATTAACCCCTAATGTTTTAGCATATCCATTTTCTTTAGAAAGTGTGTAATCGAGTTTTACATAATCACCTGTTAAAATTCCGTTGTTATATTTTTTAGGATCTTTTAACAAGTACGGATAATGATTTCCATCTTCTTCTATTTTTCTTAATATGTCACACAGTCCAGAGAACCCTTCAGCCCAAGGAGCTTCTTTTCCTCTCCATTTACATTGGTGTTTGCCATCAGTGTTAGACACAGCAGAACCACTAGACGCTTTCACTTTATCTGTTGCTCCAGTTTTGTATGGGAATGAAGAAATTTTAACCCCAGCCTTTACAGATAGAGGCTCTTGATTTTCAAAATAAATATACGCATTAGTGTCAGCTTGGTCTTCTATTTTAGTTATTACTCTTCTATTATTATTCCAACTACCAGAGTTAGTTATGGTTTGCCCGACAACATATGATTTAGCTTTATCTTTAGCAATAACAATATAATTTTGATTAGTAGTTTCTTGAGTAGCAACTTTATCTGTATGTTCCCATACCATATTGCAAACACCCATCATAATTGTTTGTAAATCTTTTGTGGCGAATTCTACTAATTGTAATATATATTCTGTCATATGTGCTTTAATAGTTTCTGTATGAGCATTTATATTAGTTTTTCTACATTTTTCCATATGTCCATTTAAACTACTCCATTCAGGATATTGACCACTTATAGATCTGTATTTTCCGTCTGATGTTAATGAAGCCCAGTAACAAGGCAGATAAACTTTTTTATCTGGTGAATCAAACATTGGAGCTAATTTTGAACCTTCGAATTCAATAGCTGATACAACAGGTTCTTCAAAAGAACCATTCCAATAAAACGGAGTACATTCATAATAAACATCTCCATTACTTCCGTCTCTAGTAAAACCTGGTTCACCTTCATAAGCATTAACAATAAAGTTTCCGTTTTCATCGTGAACACCACAACATACAGGTCTATTATAGAAAGGCACTGAATCAAAGTCATTTACAACCACTTCCGAATCCACACCTACATTAGCCACCATTCCTACGGCATCATGTGTCCTTTTCCCCACAGGATTGCTTCCAGTAAATTTAACACCATATTTTTTCAATTTAAAATCTTGTAATGTATTTTCAATTTTGTTTATTTTAAAGTTTATTTTTTTATCTTCTTCTTTATAAGTTGTATCAATATCGTTTACAGTTTTTTCTAAAGAAGTTAAATTTCCTTTCAAATTGCTTAATCTGTCAAAATTTTCTTTATTTGAAAAATTCTTAAAGTATGTTGCATTATTGACTGTTGTAGTTGTCTCTTGAATACACTCAAAGATCCCATCAGTCAATCTGTCAAGATAACATAATCCTACCTTTTTAGTTCCTTCATCATTTAAATATAGCAAATTCTCATCAAACTTAATTCCTGTATTCCCTTGTAGAGCTTTAAAAATTTTTTCAGTATTATCAAATGCTGGTGGTAATGTACCTTTAGATAGTTTAGATTCATGCACTTCATTAATGGCTTCCCATATATTTTTTTTCTTAGTTAAAAGTCTATTTTCTACTTCATTTTGTTTTTTTATAACTTCATTGTATAAATTAAAATAAGTTATCTCTATTAATTTATCATCTGCTACTCCTACTCCTACTTCCCAACTTCTATTTCCACCTATATTGTGATACCATTTCCCATTATCTCCTTGATATTGACAATTCTCTTTCAAAGAGTTTCTTCCATTACTTAATTTCCCTTCTACTATTAATCCTGTTGTTACATAATTTTTATTTGCAGTATCTAGACTTAAAAATACCGCACCTTCTTTGATATATATATCAGCTTCAGCATCTGAACTAAAAGCGATATATACTGTATGTTCCTCTACAAATATATCTCCTAAACTATTAGAAGGTATTGTATCAGCTTCTATGGCATTGCAATAACTATATAATACTTCCTGTTTATCTCCCTCTATTTTTGCAAAAATACCAAATTCTTCTGTTTTGAAAGCTTCTTCAAGAGTAGAATTTGTAATTTGAACTTTTAGATTAACAGTTCCTCTATCATTGAAGATATCAGCTACATTAGCTGTTATTTTTTCACTAACTAATTCTGTCAATTCTCTTATATTTTTATTAGCTTTCCCATCACCCATAGCAGCTCTAGTAATTATTATTTTCCCTTCTCCTGCTAAAGCTCTCCCTAATAATTCTCTTCCTGTATTTACAATTACATGTCCATTAAATACTGCCATTTAATCCTCCTTTTTTACTATCCTTACTGTACTAAGTCCTGTCTGTACTTCTACATTTGCATCTCCAAATTGAAAGGTAACTCTTGCAGGATATATGCTACTCTTTTTTCCATGCATCATATAAGTTCCATAATATAAATTTTGATTACTTCTAGAAAGAAAAGTTAATTTTTCAAGATGTTGAGATTTCTTTTTAACATTTTCTATTCTTTCTTTTATTTGATTTAAATTTTCTGGAACAACTCCATCAATTTTTACTCTAAAATATCCTGCTTCTTCTTTATACTGATACCATTCTTCTAAACTTGAATTTTCAAAAAAAATATTTAAAACTTTTTTGATTCCACCTACTGTTCCTTTAGAACTATGTATAATCAAAGATTCCTGACATGCCTTTTTTTTATTTTCTAAAGACATAGTATAGTCATAATAATCTACATGAAGTTCTTTAGCTATATAGTCAAGTTCCCATTCTTCCATTTCATTAATTCTATCTAAAAAAACAAGAAATTTAATATTATCAATAATATGTTTTTTTATTAAAATTTCTGATACTTCTAAAATAGTATGATTTTTTATTATTTTTGGAGCAAGTTGCTTTAAAATATTATCATATATTACCTTTGTTATCATCTCTCTTCACTTCCCATAAAAGTTAGAGTTATTTCTTTACAATTGCAAATGGTTATATCATTAGCAACATACTCACTAGGCTCTTGTATCTCAACTTTTTTTACATCATTATTTGCTTTACAAATTCCAATTAGATCTTGAGGATTTATAGAATCACCTATTTTTAATGAATTTGTGTATTCTATTAAATTTTCTTTTAATCTTTTTTCAATTAATTCTTTTGAATTTTTTGCATTTTTATAAAGATAATACTTTATTTTTATATTATATTGATGTAAAGTTGGATCTTTAATTGTGATTTTATCATTTAATGCTTTTATATCTTCTTGTTCTAAATAATCTTTTATTTTTTTCTTTTCTTCAGATGCAATTAGATCTTGATTATTACACACATAAATATCTAACACATTAGGTGTTGGACTTTTTATAACAACATCTGTAACTAAAGAAGAAGCTCTTTTAGTCCAAAACTTATATGCACCTTCTGATCCTGCTGAAGTAAAACTTTCTGGGATTTCTTCTATTCTTTCTCTATACTCCTCATCATTTTCTATATCTCTTCCTCCAGTTACTTCTGTTATGTTTTCGCAACTTTCGAAATAATCATACCTGTCTACAATTTCTTTTATCTCACCAATTAAAATAATTCCAATATCTCCAGCTGTTTCACAAACAACAGGAATATCAACATATAACTTACCTTTTTCTATCTTATACTCCTCTTCAGAAACGAATATAAAAGTTTTATAAATAAATCTTGTTCCTTTTGAAATAGCAACATCTCTTTCTACAGCAGTAGAAATATGACATCTCATAGTTGTTCTAGCTGGATTAGCTTCTAATCTTTCTCCTCTGCTCCCATAAAATTTCCCTTTTAAATCTAATCTCTTATTTCTAGCATAAGGCAAATAGTTTTCAAGAGCTACTCTATTCATCTCTGCTTTTATATTCCCTAGCACAGCACTTATTGTAGATAACAAATATGACTCCTCACTTGCTGGAACTACTTCATTCCCTGATAATTCTTCATATATTGTTTTAGCTTCTTCGAATATCTTAATAGGATCAGCTACAATAAGTTCCAATTCTTCAGTTTTACTCATTTAATTCCACCTCACACTCTATAGCTAATTCTCCATTGCCTTCTGGATAGCAATTCACAGAAAGCAACTTTAATCCTCTTATATAATTATTAATTTGATGTTGTAATTCAGCTTGTATACCTGCTGAAATTACTGTAATAGGCTTATCTACCATTCTTGCATCTAATCCAATATCTCTTTGTAGAGGCACTGTTCCTCTTACAGTGTTTAATAATACATATAATTGAAAATATGGAGATAATTTATCTACATTAGGTTTTTCATTTTTTTTTATTACCATAACCGCACCTTCTGTAATTGATTTAATAATATTTTATTTGCATTATATATAGCTTTTTCTTTTAAAGTAGAATTTCTTTCTTTTTCTGTTTTTTTTACCTCTTTTATTCTATCTATTTTTTCTATATATTCCTCTAAATTTAAAGTTATATCTACTACAAGAGGATCCCCTATTCCATCAGTTTGAGAATAAGAATAAGAAAAACTTTCTATATAAAAATTATGTTCTCCCACTTTTTGTTTTGCTAAAATAAGAGGATAATGTTCTCCCTCTTCACATATTCTTGTTAATTCTCTTATTGTTGCTTTAACATTGCAAAGATCTCTATATAACTTAATTGGTAAATTTATTTTCTTCAATTGCCTTGTTTCAAACTCTGTAATATCTACTGCTCCTATTCTACTATGCTTCTTATATCTTGCTGTTACAGTTACTCCTACTTGTGTTGGAGTTAATAAATTATCTTGAGATACTCTGAAAACAATTTTTCCAAAACTTCCTAAACTACTTATATAATTATACAAAGGAAAATTATTCAAGTAATCTCTTGCAGTGTCTTTTATTAAATTATCTAATCCTAAATTCTTTATCATTTTTTTAAGAAGTCTTTAGCATACATAATTCCTTCTGCTTCAACTGTTCCTCCTATTTCCGACTTACCTTTTACTTTTAAATTTTTTTTTATTGTGACATTTTCACTAATTTCAACTTCACTATCAATACTAGTTAAATTAGCATTAATCATAACATTACCATCTTCTTTGATTATTACTTTACTGTTATTAAAATCAATTACATATTCTCCATCAACTGATTCACTTTTATTATTATCAGAAAAGAAAGCACCTATTATAAATCCATGTTTTGCTCCTTCGTCTGTAAATATACAAAAAACAGGAGTGTTAATTTTTGGAATATGTACTTCTTTATTTTGATATGTTAATGGTGATAAAATTGCTAATTCTTCAGTAATCTTATTTTCATATTCTAATAATTTTACTCTAGCAGTATAATTTTTAGTGTTAATACTATGAATTATTCCTAGAGCTCCTTTTAATACTCCTATCATTTTTTTACTCCTTTTTATAATGATTAAATCTTTAATTGCCAATGTCCTCTGTTAATCTTTAAAGGGAACGGCTGGATTCGAACCAACCTTAGATTTAAAACAATTTCCATAATTCCCATATAAGTGATAGTTTGAACTATCACTTTTTTTAGATTTTATAACCTTTAATCTTTGCTATAAATCCTGGTAATATTTTAGTAACTTGAGTAACTAAATAGTTTCCATTATATTCTCCACTATTTATTATTTCAAAAACACTTCCAGCATAAATATTTCGATCTCCTAAAGTGGTTATTTCTATTTCTTGTTGTTGTCTATTTAATTGTTCTAATTTTTTCAAAGCGTATGTTTTTATATCCATAGAAGCTGGTTTTTTAGTGATTTTTAATGTTTTTTTAGTACTTCCACCTTTTTTCCCTTTTAGTTCTTCAGCAGTTAAAATTACTTTTTTCTCTGAAAAACTAACAATGTCAAAATATTTAACTTCTACAGAATCATAAATATCTGAACTTTTATCTATCAGATTAAAATCTATAACTTTTAATAAATCAATTGTTGACACCTTTTCTTTTTTACTGAACTCAGATTCTTCAAATAAAACTAAAGAATTACAAGTAAGTTTTAACTTCACTCCTTCTTCCTGAGCTATTTTATTAAGATATGAGAAATCTGTTTCTTTTTCTTGAGTTAAATTTTTAAGAATAACATCCCTTGAACATAGATACATAAATTTAAGCCCATATTTATTTGAAAATTCTTCTCCTAATCTTTTTAAACTAATACTTTGCCAAGTTTTAGAATAAGTAACATCTAAAGCCTCTAAGGGGGCAGATACTCCTTTAATCACCGCACTTTCCTTAGAATATTCTCTTTCATCAACATAAAAAAGTCCTATACCAGCTTCTTTTTCTCCTTCATTTTCATTCTCCCAGTTTAAAGTTTTAACTTTAAATTCTAATATCTCACCTTTTGAAAAAGACCAGCCTTTTTGCATAAATTTATTTTCTTTATTTAAAAGAGTTATTCTCATGCTATCCAGCTGTCCTTCAAGATTATCTATTACTTCAAAATTTTGTAAGTAAGGACTAAGTTCTGTTGTTATATTTTTATCTTTATGAATTATTTCTACCCATGCTCTTCTTATTTTACCCATGGCGGAACATCTCCTCCACTCTCATTTATATCAGGAATCTTTAGTATTACTCCTGCTGGAAAGAAGACAACTTTTGTGAAATCAGTATTCATCTTTAAAATATTATAAGTGTATTTACAATCTCCAAATAGCTTAAAAGCTATTAGATCCCAAGTATCATTTTCTACACTTGTATATGTTTTAAAACTTTGTTCTCCGTTCATTCATGCCTCTCCTTTCTAATTCTTTAAGCTTTTTAAAAAACTCATTTTCTAATTCTTTTAATTTAGCTTCTAATACTTTAGCTAATCCTTCATTATTTTTAGAGTCATTTACAGTTATTTTAATGCTAGGGCTAAATGAAATATTGCTTGAAGCAGATATATTTCTAGTAGTATTAGAAATATTATTATTGCTTGGTGTTACTAACTTGTTAAAAAGAGAGCCGTATTGTTCGTTTTCATCAGAAGTTAAAACTCTCTCTCCTTTATGTAACTCAGCTACATAACCATCAAATGGAACATAACCTAGTCCTGTTCGATGTGAACCATCAATATTTTCTCTTTCGTTTGAAGTATTAAAAATTCGTTCTATAATAGAAACTTTTTCTACTTTTTCTTTAGAGTCATTATCAAATCCAAATGTATTAGCAATACCATCTTTTATACTTCCAAATGTTTCTAAAGCTCCCTTTATCACTGGCAATTCTTTTATCTTGTCTCCAAGATTTGTTATAGTGTCAATTACACTACGAATACTTTCTTTTATAGCTTCAAAGGTTTGAGTAAAACTAAGTCTAATTTTATCCACTATTCCTAATTCACTACTCCAAATTTTAAAGAATTGTCTTACTATTTTTATAGGTAAAAAATCTGAAAATACTTGTATATAAGCAGTAATACCATTTTTAAGATTTTCCATTATAGGTTTTCCACTATCCCAAGTATCCCAAAAAGCTTTTAGTGCTGCAAATGGAAACAGATCTCCAAATGTAGAAAAGAAACTTTCTATATACCCTTTTAGCCATTTGATTGCTGGAGAAAAAATATTCACTATCTTTTCTTTTATTGAATTGAAAGTGTTTACTATATGTTCCTTTACATTTACAAAAATATTTGTAATGCTACTCCATAAATCAATTGTTTTAGCTTTTACTGTTTCCCAAACATTTAAGATATGAATTTTTATTTTATCCCAATTTTTATAGATTAAAACAAGTGCTGCTATAATTCCTGCTGCAACTAAAACATATGGATTTACACCTATAAATCCCATAATAATAGATTTTAAACCTAATATTATTCCTCCTGCATCTTTTAAAAGCTTTATAGCTGAAATTAATTTAGTAATAGCTACTGCTACTTTAATAACTCCCATAAAAGTTGCTATAAATATAACAATATTATCTACTCCCAGAAAATCTATTACTTTTTTTAACTCTTGTATTCTCAAAATTAACCAAGATATTATTTCTGCTAGTTTTAAAATTAAATCTCCTATGAATTTCATCTTAGAGGTAACATCACTTTTGCTTGGTAACATTTCTTGAATAGCTTTTATTCCAGGTTTTAATGCTTCATATAATTTACTCATATATGATTTTGCTACTGTAAAAAAGTTTTTCCAAAAGTTGTTATATTTATTATCATAGAAACTACCACTCAAGACATTTGCAAGTTCAGATAAATAATTTGTAAATGTTTTTATATATTTCAAATTATTTTCAGAGAATATCTTATCTCCTACTGCTATTTTTATTCCATCCCAAGCTGACTCTAATAAAATCATTGCCCCTGAAGCTCCATCTAGCATAATATTTTTCATTTTTTCAGCCATTCCGACACTATCTTTAGTTGCTGCTTCAACTGTTTTCTCTAATGCCTCTGCTCCAGTATAAGTAATTCCATCTATTGTTTTTTGAGCTGAAAGTAGCTTAGAAAATGATCTTTCTCCTTGCTCTCCAAAAACATTTTTTAAGAAAGCTATTTTATCAATATCTTTCATGTTTTTAGTATGTTTTTCAAATTGTTTAACAACTTCTACAAGTCCTACAAACTCTCCTTTTGAGTTAGCTATATTTATTCCTACTTTTTTTAAGTCATCTTTATTTTTTACAAGTCTACTAAATACTTCATTTAATCCTCTACCAGCCATACCACTTTTAATTGCTTGGTCTCCCATTAGTCCTAGAGATCCTACTGCCTCTTCCAATGAAACACCTAATGTTCCTGCTGATCCAGCCGCATATTTGAATGATTCTCCTAGCATTTCTACAGTGACATTAGTTTTACTCATTCCCCATGAAAGAACATCTGCAAATCTTCCTGTATCTTTAGCTGTCATATTAAAAGCTGTTAGGTTATCAGTAATAATATCTGATACCATAGCCACATCTTCTCCAGATGCTGCTGCTAAATCTAATACCCCTGGCATACTAGCTATAATATCTTTAGTATTGAATCCTGCAAGTGCCATTTTTTCCATAGCTGCTGCAGCTTCTCCAGCAGTAAATTTAGTTGTAGCTCCAAGCCTTTTGGCTTCTTTTTCTAGAAGTTTAAACTCTTCAGCAGTTGCACCTGATATAGCTTGAACTTTTTTCATATTTTTATTAAAATCCAAATAAGCTTGAGCTGAAGCCATACCCACATATCCTGCTCCTGCAGCTCCAGCTACAGTTGCCCCTACTGCTACTCTTTTAACTGCTCCTATTGCTTTTGCTCCTATCCCTTTAGCTGCTGACCTTACTTTAGTTCTTAAATTTTGTCCTACACTTGTTAATTTTTGTTCTGCTTGTAACTTTTTGTAAGCTCGTGTAGTTTTTTCAATCTCTTCTCTTAAATTTTGCATAGGAATTTTCTGTCTTTTTAGCTCATATTGATACTGTTTATAAGAATTTCTCTGTTTATCTAAAGTTTGGGATAATTTTTCTTGCCGTTTTGCTAATCTAGCATATTCTTGTTCCTGTGCCTTAGTCATTTTCCCATCTTTAGCCTTAGCTTTTTCTAAAGCCTGCATACTAGCTTTAACTTTTCTAAGTTCTTCAACTGTTCCCTTTATCTTTTTCTTGACTAATTCAAAGTTTTCACCAGTTTTCTTATAGTTTTCCATTTGCCTTTCTAGCCCTTTTAAGTGATTTGCCATTTTTTTCATTTCACCAGGAAGAGCTTTATCAACTTGAGCTGTTAATCTGACAAGATATTCCATTCCCTTTTTAGCCATCTTGTCTCTCCTGCATTTTTTGATTATAAAATTCTATTAAGTCCTCTATTCTATATAAATCATATGATAAAAGGGTCGAATATGAAATATTCATATTCAATCCCCAACTATCATTTAACCTTATAGACATTTCATCTAAAAGTTTTAGGAAATTTTTTTCAGGATTATTTCCTAATCTTCTGATAAAAAATCTCTTACTGCTATTTTTACTGCATTGTATTCTTTATATTTTAGATCTAAAAATTGTTTATATGAGATTCCAGTTACTTTTTGAGCTACTAACATATAATAAAGATCATCAAATTCCTCTAATACTGCTGCTTTTGCTCTCTTTATTTTTCTATATTGCTCTTTTACTTCTAATATAGAGTTACCTGTTAAAGTTCCAAAATCAAATAAAATAGGTTTTCCATTAACCTTTAATATTTGAGTTAATCCTGTTTCTTCTACAGCTTCATAATTTTCTTCGACTTTATTAATGTCCAATCCTAATTCTTCTTTTGCTTTTTCAAGTTCTTCATTAAAACTATTCATACCTTTTCTCCTTTTAACTTAATTTATTATTTAAAACAGCTCTTAAATCTTCACCATCAAGAATTGATATTTTATTTAAAGTATCAATTTCTGTTATTATTTCCCCTTCTATTTCATATTTATAATAAGTAAGAGCAATTTCTATTTCAGGTTCATTTTTAGTTGCTACACCTACTTCTCCACCACTTCTTCTTTTAACTCTTCCTTTTATTGAAAGTACTGCAACTTGCATTTCTTCTTCATGATTTTCATCATTTAAACCACTTGATGCTATTTTTATTATTAGAGATACAGTTTTTCCTTTAGAAAAGTTAATTCCTTTTGTTATTCCAGTGAATTTTAATGTTAGAGACATTGCATCAAATGCTGTGTCAAGCACATGTTCATATTCAGTTACTCCTAAACCAGATACAGTCTCTACCTTATTTTGAATATCTGGAAGAGTTACTGTTGCAAGCCCTACCAGTTCATTTGTTCCATCTTGTCTTACTATTGCATCTTTTATTAAACCAGGTCTAAACATCTATTTCCTCCCTTTAGTCAAAGTATGCTGATAAATACTCATCATCATATTCAAAAACAAATTTAAGAGTTTCGCCAGGAAGAACAACTCCTAAATTTATATGCCAAATAAAAATTCCATTTACTAAATTTTGTTTAGAATTATCATTTTCGCTAAAATCAATAGAAGCCCCTAATAATTTCTCTTGAGCTACAAGACTTGATAAGAATCTATTAATATTCATTTTAATAGATTGTGCCTTGGATAGAGTCATAGGTTTATCTACTTCCTGTTCATTATTTAGCATTATAGTATTTGCTAAGTATTTAAATATTCTTTTAGCAGGAATCCACATATCCTTAGGATCAGTATTACCCCCAGGTTGGAATACTGAAGTTCTATTTCCCCAAAATACAGTTCCATTACTTCTAGTTATGATTGTACATATTCCATTTTCATTTAGAAGATTAGCTTCTTCTTCTGATAATGACAACTCTTCATAATTTTCACCATTTTTCCAACTAATTCCTTCAGCTTTAATATTTTTATTTGAAGGAGACTCATAAGGAATACCATCATTTTCTTTATCAACTGTTGCTGATAAAAAAGCTACAAAAGTAGACTGATTATAATATCTTCCACCAAATCTAACCTTTCCAAAGCATACTATTTGATCCTCATCAATCCAGTTGTTTTCTTTTTTATAAGTAATTGCTTCACCATATTTTGTTGTCTCAGGAAGATCTATAATTGTCATAGCATTCCATTTATTCCCAATTAAACTTCCTTTAGTATCAAGAACTGCTCTTAATTCATTTGAAGTATATCCAGGTGTAATTACATAACTTGGAATCATAGAATATTTTGTGAATAAATCTTTGACACATTCAAGTCCTGTACTTTTCATTGTATTTGGATCTACACTACCTATAATATCTGTATCTTTAACTTTAGCTGGATCTAAATAACTGTATTGCCCTTCTATTGTTGTTACTTCTTCTTTTAATTCTATTGTCAATGTACCATCTGAATTAAAATAAGCCGTAAAATCTTCAATCGGAAGTGATGTATCTCCTTTTTTTACTTCTAATGTATCCAACAAGATTCCAGTTTGTTCAAATGTAACTTTTTTTTCAACTACTGCTACATCAGTATAAGTTTTTTCAGTTTTATGTTTTGTTGGATCTAAAACATTTATACATACAATTGGAGTTACTCCAAATATATTTAAAGCTACATAAATAGCTTCTGTAATATTAAATCCTTCAATATAATTTGTAGTTCCAAACTTTTCTACTGCATCTTTTGCACTTTGAATAAGCTCTACTTTATTTACAGATTTTATGTCTCCCATATTAATAGGTGCAGTTCCTACTATAACCACTGGATTTTGAGCTGTAACAACCCCTTTTATAGAACTTTCTTTTTCTCCAGTATATGTTCCATGAGTAAAAGCCATCTATTTACCTCCTTTTTGAACAACTATTATTTTATTTAATCCTTCTTTTTTTAATTTTGATTTATTTTTCGCAAATTCTTTTAAAGAAAATATATAAACTGCTATTTCAGGATTTTTCTTTTTTATTTCTAAAAAAGTTTTTTCTTCAATAATACTTCTTTTTTTTAAAACCATTCCCTCTATTGAGATTGTTCCTCCTAGATAAATGTACTTTTCCATTTTTCCTCCTATAAAAGTTTTTCTCTAACAAGAGAGCCTAAAAATGTTGATCCTGTGTTTATAACAAAATTAATGTCATAGCCCCAGTAGTCTCCTGCTGTACTGTCTTGATTTATATCTGCATTTATTCCTGCCTCAATATCAACATCATATCCTGCTACTTTAAAGTGACTATTTTCTAAAAAATCTATTATTTTATCTGTAATTTCTAAAATTTCCAGATACCCCTCTTCAACTTTTTTATTTTCAATCACTATTCTTACTACAAAATTTATTTTTTTAGTAAAAAGTGTAGATTCTCTCTTAGTAGTTATTTTTCCTGCTCTAATTAAAATAAAAGGAACTCCTTTATACTTGTCATTACCTTCCATTTTATCTTTATATTTTTTTTCAGGAATATAACCTCTATGGTAACTATATTTATTTCCTAAAAGTTTTTTTAATTCATTTAATATGTTATTTTCTATTCTTCCTATATTATTCATAATGTCTCCTTACTTAATTTTTTTATTAATTCTTTTTCAAAAATTTCTTGTAACTTTTGCTCTTGTTCCTCTGTCACAGGGGTAGACATTTGTAATATAGAAACTGTTCTAGCTGGAGTAATATCTTTTTTATTTTCAGATCTATTTCTAAAATAAAGCCCCAATTTAAACCTTTTTCCTTCACTTTTATAAAAAGCCCAGAATAAAGTCCTCATTGTCACTTTATTACCTTTTTTAATAGCAACTTGGATGTGTTGATCTCTCAAACGTTCTGGAGTCTTAGAACTTGAATTAAAATTTTCAAGTTTATTTCTTTTTGAAGAAGCTAATAAAATAGCTTCTCCCATTTTTACTTGTTTTTTTAAACCCTTTGCTCCTAAAAGATCAGTTGAAGGAGTATAAGTACTTTGAATATATCCTTTATTTTCTTTAGCAACATAATTAATAGCCTTCCTTAAAGCTGAATTTAATATTTTTTCAGCTTTTGCTGGAACTCTTTTATATAAAGTTTCTATTTTTTGAAGTTCTGCTTCATTAAGATTTAATTTAAACATTAATCATAGATCCTTTCTAAATCTAGCTTTAATATTCCTAGATTTTTTTCAATTGCTATTACTTCATATTCAAGCCCATCTACTTCAACCTTTTCTCCAACTTCTATTGTAAAAGGTAGATCTTTCTCCCTTAGAGAAAGAATCATACCATTTTTTAAAAGTCCATTTTCATCTGAACTTTTATTTTTATATTTTTTATCAAATCTTTGATAATTTTTTGCAGCTTTCAGTTTTATTCCTGAAAAGCTTATAACATCAGAGAACTCATTGAGATAATTTCTTTTAATATCATTTTTTATATATTTTTTGAGCATCTTCTACCTCATTTCGCAACTTCCGAAATTATTTATTTTCTACTTCATCCTCTGCTTCAATTTCCTCTTCTATTTCATCATCTTCTTTATTCTCTTTTTTACCTCTTCTTCTATTTCCTTTTGAAGTTTCTTTCTTATCTTCTTTTTCAGAATTAGACTCTTCTAAGATGATTACATATTTTTTACCAATGTATTTGCTTGTATCTTCTACTTCAACTGTTTCATTTTGGTCATATCTTACTCTATCAATGAATACAGAATAATTTGGAGCTATTTTTATTTTTCCCATTTTAACCTCCTAATTTAATTATTCTAATACTTTAGAACAGAAATATGCTGCAGCATCTTTTGGAATTATTAATGGAGCTGAGTGATATTGAAGCTCATCATCTTCTGAATCATCAGGATACCAAGCTCTCACTACTTCTTTTGCAATATATACTTTAGCTTTAACTCCTGGTTTTTCTCTTAATGCTAAAGCTCCATAACGAACTTCAAATGATTTTTCTTGAAATCCGACTATTGTACTTTTTGGTAGCAATTGTTGTTCCTCTGCTTCATCAGGTGCTTTTGCCCAATCAATATAGCTATAAATAGTTAAATTTAACTTAGGTAAAAATGCTACTAATTTCATTCCATCACTTAAAGTTTCAATTTTTTGACTAAGTTGAATCAGATTAGAATTTACATTTTGCTGATCAGCCATTACTGATTTGTTACTTAAGATATAAGGAACTACATCTGGAGCTACCACTATTGTGTTTATTTCTATTCCTGTATCCTTATATATTGACATTTGTTTACCTTCTAAATATCCTACTATATTAAAATCAGGATTTTTAAAAGTGTCTGTGTCTGACAATACCTCTTGAGTAAATTTAGGATTATATTTAATTCCTACATCTGCCTTTGCTCCCATAGGACATACTCCTGTTGTTAATAGTGTCATCAGCATCCAAATTTTTGTTCTTTGTGCTATTTCTCTTAATTCCTTTAATTCCTTTGCTAATTCTTCTTTAGCAGCTCCCTCTGGAGAAGCATATTCAGTTTTACCAAATTTTTGTTCAAACATCTCTTCAGCTTCATTAATAGTAAAAAGCTTAATCATTGGTGGCTCATATGTAGTAGTTTCAAAAGCAGTCTTTGCTATAAATACTCCTTTTTCTCTTTTCCCTACAAGTGGAGCTCTCAATCTTCCTGCATTTTTTGTATGAACTTCAAATTTTTGTGTTTTTTCTGCTACTTCTTTCCCAATAGCTTTATCCCAAATTGAAGAGTGTGGTGGTTTTATTTGTTCATAAATTTTCGTTAAAGCTTTTAATGTAAAAATATTTCTATCCATTTATTCCTCCCTATCTAAAATAAATATTTAAAGGTCTTGCTGAACTTTTTAAGTTCTTCCATTCAATAGAGTCTTCTTTTTTTATTGCTTTAGAATTAAAAATTCCAGAGATATATACTGTAATTTCTCCATTGTCCTCTACTGTCACTTTATCTGTTGAAATTCCATATAGTTTCTCAATCTCAGTGCATTTAGCACCTTTTTCAGTAGCAACATCAAATTGAATTACTTCTCCTTCTACATATGTTCCAGCTGCCACTTTAATTTTTTCTACTAGAAAAGGTATTTCTAGCCCTGCTTTTAAGTTTCTTGGTTGATGAACTATCTTTTCTCCCATTTTGTCCCTCCTTTTATAAATTATTTGCTAAATTAACAATATCATCTATATCTTTTTGTTCATTAGCTGCTTTCATTTCTTCAGTATTGATATTTTTTAAATCTTCAACTCCTGATTCTTTAAAATCTTTTTTCTTATTTTCAAAGGCTTTAGCTAATTTTTCATCTTCTTTAGTGTTTTTATGCTCTTTTTCAGTAGTTTTCCCTACATAATTAAGTAGTTCTTCCATTACATCTACTGCATTTTTAGGCTCTTCATACTTATATTTTTTTATAAGATCTTCAGCTCCTGTAGTTTTACTTGCCCATAAATCTAGCCCTTTTATTCTTTCTCTTTCTTGAGAAATGATACTATTTACTAGTTCAGGGTTTTCAGCTCTTAATTGATCTAATGTTACATTTTTTAAATCCATTTCTTCCTCCTTATTTTCTGTATTTTTAATTTTCAAATTAAAATAATCATCTGGAACATGCTGATAATTATATTTTCCTAATGATGTACTGTTATTTTGCTCTCCTAGATCTAAAACTTCTGTTATGAAACCTTTTTCTAATGCCTCTTCAGCAGTAAAATAAGTTTCTTTATCCATCAATTCTGAGATTTCTTCTCTAGTTAAATGTGACTTAGTAGCATAAGCATTTATTATTGTTTCCTTTAATGTGTCTAACACATCAGCTCTTGCTCTCAATTCCTCTGCTCCACCACTCATGTACATCACAAGAGGATTGTGTATCATAAAGTTTGCCACAGGAGACATTACTATTTCATCTCCAGCCATGGCTATTACTGTTGCTATTGAACAACACTCTCCCTCTATGAAAACTTTTACTTTTGCTGGGTTATTTTTTAAACTGTTATATATTGCACACCCCTCTGCAATACTCCCTCCTGGGCTATGTATTCTTACATGAATCTCATCCACCTTTCCATATCTTTCTATTTCTCTATTAATTTCTTCTGCAGATGCATCAGCAAACCATCCACGACCTATAAAACCATAGATTCTAAGATTAAGTATGTTATCTTTCTTATTCCCTGCTATCATCTATTAATCCCTCCATAGCCTTTTTTTCTATTTTTCTCTGTTCAACGTTATCTTTCCAATCAGAACCATTTATTGCTCTAGCTTCTCTAGCTACTGTTGATATTCCTGTAGCAATTCTTAGTTCAGCTGCTTTTACTTCTTTATAAGGATCTAATTGTGATTGAGTTTCTCCATACCATTCTGCTTGTTGATATGCTTTTCTTATCAAAGGATTATCAAAGTATCCTTTTAATTTGATATATCCCTTAGCTACTGCTTCATCTAGCCATTCCTCAAAAATAGGTTGACAGAAGTTAGCAACTATCCAACTTCTCCTCATCAAATACATTTTCCATACCTCTTCCAAGGAAGCTTTAGAAGCTGAGTAGCTGGCATTAAAATTAGAAAGTAATACTTCAACTGGAATTTCAAGTGCTGCTCCTAATTGCTTACACATTGAAAAAAGAAAATTATCAAATTGAGTGTTAGGTCTTGTAGGTTCAGCAAATTTTACATCCTGTCCAGGTTCTAGTTCCATAATAGTTCCACTTCCTAGACTATAATTATTTTCTTTTTCAGATTGCTTTTCTTGGAATAAGTCGCTAATAGGATTAGCATTTAGATCTGATGTAATAAATACAGAGAACATTGAACTTACTACTGCATTCATTAACTCTGCATTAGTAAACTTTGTAATTTGAGACAACATCTCTATCACAGGAGCTAGGAGAGGAACTCCTCTTCTCTGTCCTATTCTTTCTTTTTCCATAAGAACTAGAATATTTCTTCTCCCATTTTTCCCTGTAACTTGTATCCTTTTTGGTTGTAATGATAACTTGTCATTTATAAACCAATAAGCTACAATCTCTCCAGCTGCATTAAGTTCTACACCATTTTTTGCATCCACATTTGAGCTGTATGGAGTAACACATCTGGCACTGTCTATTAATTTTATTTTTAATTCAAAAAAATCATTGTTACTTTCTTTGAGTGGAAGTAAAACAAAACACTCTCCATCAATCAATTGTGTGATAAAAGCTAAAGATTGTAATTGATAAAAATTACTTTGCCTTTCGCTATCGCACTCTGTTGAGTTAGCCCATAGTTCCCAAATAGTTTGAATTCTATTTTGGATCTCATCTGCTTCCTCATCACTCAACTCTAATATTTTTTTATTAATTTTAGGTTTCAGCTTTATCCCTGTTCCAATTATATTTGTTCTCATTTTTCGTATTGCTCCTACAGCAATAGCATTACCCATATATAATTGCCGAGATCTAGCCATTAAGATTTCTTTATTATCTCCAATGTCCTCATCAGCACTATAAAGGTTATCATCAAACTCCCTAAAGGCATTTTTTCGAGTGGATGCTCCATGTTGAGAGTAATTTAGAAGTTCTGTTTTAAACTTTTCCATTTTCAACTCTCTTTTAGCTCTCTCTCTATTAGCCATGAATTTAGGAGCGATTTTCTCTAATATTCCCATTTCTACTCCTTTTAATCATTGCTACCATAGGCTCTCCACATCTTAATCCCTCTTTTAATTCCATTTTCAAGCCTATGTTTTTCTTTGATATAGTATTCTTTTAAAGCTATAATTTTACTAAGATCAGCTCTAGTTAATCTTGTATCTTCATATTCATACTCTTGTCCTGCAAGTACTGCCTCTTCAGCTTCTATACAAAAAGCTATCATTCTATTACAATCCTCAATAGTAAGAGGCTTATTGATTTGCTCACTTCTCCTGCTTTTATAAAGTTCTTTTAACTCTTTTATCTTATTACTATGTTCTTTAGTATATTTTTTCCCTTCATAAAAGCCGTATCCATCAAGAACAATGTTATCTTCAAGTTCTTCAAGTGTTCTTATTTTTTCTTCAAGCTCTCTAATAGTCATTTTCTATTCCTCTTGTCCTTATTTTTTGTCTTGGAGTTCCAATATTTAAAACTCCATTTTTAGAGAGTTCAATTAATTGAGCTCTACTTAAAAGGCTTAATTGTTCCAAATCAAAGTTGAAGATGTAAAAAGGGATTCTAGCATAGTTTCTACAGTCTAATGCCTCGTTTCTCTCTCTTATTTTTATCCATTCAACTTTTTTATTCTTGTATGATTTAACCTCAGCTGTAAGTGACATAAAATAATCCATATCATAGCCTCTTCCATGATTTTTAGGGAAATGGCAATACCCTTTGACCTCTTTATCTCTAATATGAAGTCCTCCATAAGTAATGTCTTTTAAAGCATTTACCCCAACTGATAAAAGTTGAATTACAGAGTTTCTACCCTTTCCATCTGTTTTTCTAAATCCATTGTTGACAGGAACAGCATCTCCACCTTGTCCTTTTATCCCTATAATTCTTTGATACTGTCTTGGTGCTACATAATCATAAACTCTTTGAGTATGATTACCCCCTGTATCTATACAAGCAGAATATATGTGTAGCCCTTGTCCATCTGCGTATTTAAACTCTCTTTGAAGATAAAGATCTAACTCCCTCCAAATTTGTTGCTCTTCAAGGTTTCCATGAATAGTTTTATATTCAATTCCATAAACTCCATTAGCTCCCCAACCTACAACTTCAATAGCTAACCAGTCATCTTGAACGTCAATCCCTGCTGTAAGAATAAGAACTTCATCTGGAACTTCTGCACTATATTTTTCCCTTGCTTTATAAAGTTTTTCATAATCAAGTTTAGCAACATTTTCATCTTCCCAAGTTTCAGCAAGTACTGTATTTATAAAAGCTTTTAACTTTTCCTTATCTCCTCTTATTTCAAGAAACTCTTTTACAATACTTTCCCAATTTCGAAAGGAACTTGCTAATGCACTTAACTGATATCCTAGATGATCCTTTCTCTCTGAATACTTATGTACCCATACTCCTGTTTCCTGGTTATTCTTTTTCCACTCTTTTTCAGTAGCTAACTTTCCACAAGTGTTACATTTCATTTTTACACTTGCTGGATTGTCCTCTTCCCATTTTAAATTTGAAAATTTCAAAGGTTGAAGAGTTCCACAATGTGGACAAGCAAGATACCATTCAGCCTGTGATGAGTTTTTATATTCATCTTCTACTGCTGAGAACTCTCTTATAGTTGGAGTTCCTGTAATAATACATTTGCACTCATCTAAGAAAGTTGTCATTCTCTTTCTTACTAGTGCAATTGGACTTCCTTCTTTCCCTGATGAACGAGGATATCTATCCACCTCATCCATAAAAGCTATTTTGATTGGTCTTGCTGCTAGTTTGGAAGGTGAGTTTGTTCCTATTATGGCTATAAATCCACCTTTAAACATCTTATGTAGAACTGTTTCTCCACCTTTTCTACTTCCTTTGAACTCTTTTATAAGTTGAGTTAATATTTTACTCTCTCTTATAGCTGGTTCTAGTCTCTCCTTTGAAAAAGCAGATGCCATGTCATCGGTTGGTTGGACCAACAACATTGGGCAAGGCTCAAGGTGAACATATCTTCCAAATGTGTTTATAATAAACTCTGATTTTGCCATTTGAGATGCTAACATCAAAGTTATTTGTCTAACTTCTTTTCTAGTAATAGATTTATATATTTCAACCATATATGGAGTTCTTGAAGTATCCCATTTTCCAGCCTCTTTAGAAGATTCAGAAGATAGAACTCTATACTTATCAGCCCACTCATCAACTGTTAAATCCTCTGGAGGTAAAAGAAGCAAGAGACATTTTTTAAATAAATCAATAGTTTTTTTATCAATCTTACTCAATCTCTTTTTTCAACTCCTCTCTATTGCTTGGTGGTTCATAAGTAGCTAGTTCTTCAAGAGCTTTTAATATATGCTCTGATAAAATATCTATTCTATTCCTGTCTGGATAATTCTCAATATCATTATCAATTTTTCTAATACAAGAATTGAGTCTAGCTTTAAATTTCAGGAACATATCTGATAAAATATATTCCACTTGTGCATCTTCATGATATTTATCCTGGAATATCTCATATCTTAGTTCCACCATTTTTCTTTTTGCCTCGTTCATCTTTGCGACATCACTATTACTTTTCAAATAGCTCTTAATATTTTCTTTTAATTCATATTTATCATTGTCATTTTTAAATAAAATCTTCTTTTCAGTAAGATTTCTTACTGTTCTCTCTGTCACACCTAAGATGTCAGCTAAAGTTTTTAAATTTACATATGTTCCTAGATCAGCTCTAGACTGAGCAATGTATTTTGAAATACATTTCAAAAGATTATATTCCTTTTCTCCTACTCTAAACTCTTCAAAAACATCTCTAACATATCTAGTTGTGACTTGGAGTAACCTTGCTAACTGCTCTTCAGATATAACGATCATTTTTGCTCCTATACATTTTTAAAAATTTCATTTTGGCTGGGAACTTGGAAAAACCAATTTTCCCTTGGCATTTTCGACCGTTCGGACTCGACTGCACCCACAATTTGAAAATTCTCTCACAGTACCTTTTTTAGAAGTCCTCATCACTTACTCTGACTATGCCTTCCTTGGTTGGTCCTGCTCCCTGTGGCTGCTCTCTACTCAATAGTCTCTGCTCTTCAAGGTAATCATAACCAAGTATCCTTCCTATCTCAGCATATGCTCTGTTGGATGCTGCTAGATCTTTAATCACTTTCTTCTTTACAGACTTAGAAGTTATTCTACCAAGTGTTGCATTGCTCTCATCATGGTAGATTGTTTCAACCACTTCTATTCCATCCTTTCCTAGCTTAGCTATCTCAAGTAGATCATTGATAATAGCTTCAGCTCCAACCTTGCTATCTTCTATCAACTTCTCTCTGAGTAGTTGTAGCTTATTAGCTACTCTTGGATTCTTTTCTATATCAGCAGCCTTAGTCTTTTCAGAATATCCAGCTATCTCCTTAGCTTGTTCTGGACTATTTCCGTTCAGTCTTGCTATAACATATGCTGTCTGTTTTTCTGTCAACCCCTCAAAGTTGCATATCTGTGCATTTGCTATCTCTTGTAGTTCTGCTATATACTCTAGATATTTTTTATAATACCTTTGAACCCAACTTATAATTGTGTTCTCAGGTATTTTCATTCTCTTAGCTATCTCTCTATATTTTTCTTTTTTTGTTTTGCCAAACTTGTTATGTTCTAGTTGTGCAAATAATTGGAGAGCATCTAATTTTTGTTTATCCAAATCGGATATATTTTTACTCATTAAAATATTCCTTTAACTCTTTCCAGGAATAGATCTGTCCGTTTCTCAGTAATCTTATATCTTGATTTACACTTGCAAATCTTTTTACTATGACATCAACATATTTTGGATCATACTCCATGAGGTATGCTTTCCTTTGGAGTTGTTCTGCTGTCATCAAAGTACTTCCTGATCCACCGAATAGATCTAGTACTCTCCAATTTTTCTTTGAACTGTTAGCCATTAATCTGGCTAACAATTTGAGAGGTTTCATCGTTGGATGAATATCATTTTTAGTTGGTTTATTCTCTTCGATGATTGTAGAATGATATTTTAGTTTTTCCTCTAACTCCAGAATATATTTCAGCAATTCCTCTTTGCTTTTCTTTTTTAAAACTTCTTTGTTTTCCAGCACAGTATCCTGTGTATAATCTTTGATAAAAAAATGCTCTTTTCCTAGTTTCCAGCCATATAAACACGGTTCATGCCTCCAGTTGTAATCTTGTCTTGATAGATTAAATCCATTCTTAACCCATATTAAACATTGAGATATTTTAAATCCCACATCTTCACAAGCTCCTCTAAAAGCTTTTGTTTCACTGTCTGCATGAAAAACATAAAAACCTGCTCCCTCTCTCATTACAGCAAAAGCATTTTCATAGAATTTCTTTAAAAAATCATAGAATTCATTAGAGTTCATATTGTCATTTTTAATTTTTTGACCATCTGAACCTTCATAGTTGATGTTGTAAGGTGGATCTGTTATCATCAAATCTGCTAACTCTCCATCCATCAATTTTGATACATCTTCAGCATTTGTAGAATCACCACACATCAGCCTGTGTTCTCCAAGCAGATAAATATCCCCTGCTTGAGAGTAATAATCTTCTCTTGCCTCTGGAATATCAATCTCTTCAATCTCTTCAATGCTATCTCCATCAGTTCCAAGCTCTTTTTCAATCTCTGCTAGATTAAATCCTGTTAAAAATAGATCATCTTCATTCAATTTTGAAAGTTCATCATAAAGTTTTTCAAAATCCCATTCACCTTTTTCTTGAGCATTGAGTTCAGCTAATCTTAATGTTCTTAATTTATCTTCAGATAGTTTATCTATTCTTACAGCTCTTATTATCTTCATTCCTAACTGTTTAGCTGCTTCATATTTCCCATTGTCATAAAGGATTTTATTCTCTGAAGTAATAAGAATTGGAACTATCATTCCAAATCTAGTTAATATTTTTTTATATAACTCTACTTGCTCTTCAGTAGTGATCCTAGGATTACTCTTATCTAGTTCTACATCCTGTATTCTTAACTCTAGTATCTCCATGTATTTCATCTCCTTTCGTTGTAGTTCGTTTTATAAAAATAAAGTTTTTTAATTTCACTTTTAGGATTAAGGAGCCTCATTCCCATACTTTACTTCAAGTTTTATATAGTTGAGCCCTTGCAATTATTAACTTTTACGATTTTGGTACACTCAAAAAATAACTTTTTTTGCAATCTATATTGCACTTTTTGGGTATGATTTCAAAAAATATCCTATAAAAAACAAAAACAGGACTAAAAATCCTGTTAATTTTTTATTAATATTTTAAACTGTCTATTTTTGGAATTTCTTGGATAAATTCTATTCTTGTTTTTATACCTGTCATATTACTTAATAATTTCTCTAGCCGAGAAAAATTATTAAAAAATTTAGTTTTGGTACTCCCATTTCTCTCTGTATCAATAAGACTATTTTTAGCCCAATCAATATAATAATATTTCATTCTTTTTTTACAATTAATATCATTATTTTTAATTATATTTTTTATTATCTCAAAATCTAAAATATAGCTTTGCATATCTTTTATTTCTGATTTTAATGGTGGATTAGGCTTTTTTAAAATTTCCAATAATCTCTTTTTTAATTCACTGCTTTGATTTTCTAATACTAAATTTAATTTATCCCAAAGCCTTTCTTCTAAAAAATGAGCATACTCCTTTTTTAATTTTGACATAGTGAACTCATTAAGCTTCATAACTGGCTCTTTTTTTGAAACTCTTTTTTTAAAGACCCTTGGAGTAAATACTTGTTCCACTCTTATGATACTTTTTCTCCCAGGAATATATTTTTTCTTATTATTTTCAGCAGTTTTATTATATACAGTTATTTTATAATCTGAATACCTATATGTAAAACCTGTAGTATAATCTTTATTTCCTGCTATCTGAAGATACTTTTTAGAACTTTTATTTTCTTTTCCCATACTTTCTACAAAAGTTTGATAAACTAATGCAAATACTTGATGATAATCTTCAAATATATCTTCAAATTGTTGGGCAACATCAACTCTTAAATAGAATAAGTGTTGCATTTTTAAAGTTTTATCATTTGAAAATTCTTGAATTATTTTTAATAATTCTCTATTAACTTCATCTCTTTCTATCTCAGTTTTGATAAGCTCTACATTGCTATTATTAAAAAATTTAGGATAGCTAAAATCTACATAAATTATAGTCTCTTTAGCATCGAATCCTTTAGATTTTAATCTAATATTATTAATCCAATAATTATCAAATTTTAAATATGCTTCAGTATCATCATTTGTAACTTGACACTTTCCTTTACCTTTAAATTTTTTATCTAAAAGTAGGGAGATATATTTAAGTTCAGTAGCTGCTACAGTCATAATATTAGCAGTATCTAACATTTTAAGAACTCCTTTCACAAAACATTACAATGGAACTCACTATTACAAGAAAATATCACATTACAAAGATACGAAGAATAATTTTATAAAACTTTTAAATTTTAGCAGAAGGTATATAATGAGTTCCATTCTAGTGTTTTATTAAAAGTTTGCTATTACTTTCCAGCCTTCACGAAATCTTTCTTTTATAACAACTCTATTTTCAGGATAAAGCTGTTTTAGTTTTTTCGCCTTTTTTTTAGCATTTTTTAGAGTTGTGGTAGTTGATTTCTCAAGGATTTCTTGGTATATTTCTCCTTGATATTCTATTTTTCCTCCAAATACGACAACTACAAATTTTATTATTTCAACATCCATCTTTTCTCCCACCTTTTTATATATAATATCTCTAATTCTTTTTATGAATTAATTTTTTTGTTATAATAAAGATGATAACGTTATCTAAAAAAATATATAAGGAGAATTTCAATGGGGAACAAAAGAAATAACAGTAAGTCAACAATTACAATTTCAGATTTTTTAAAAAAAATAATTGCTTTAAAGAAAAAAATTGATAAAAATTAATTTTCTTTAGGTAACTTGAAGAGCTCTTCATATGGAATATTTGTTACTTCTGCTATTCTTTCCACTGTAGACATTCTAAAACCTTTTCCAGCTTCCCATTGCTTTAAACTATTTTGCAAGGACTGAGGTTTTATATCTAAGCGTCTGCATAATTCAGCCTTGGACATCTTAGAAAAAACTAATTCATCTAGTCTTTTTCTCAATATCTGGGAAATTTTCATTTGATCGCCCTCCTTTTTTATAATTTATATTTCTTATTTAATTTAATAATAAGTTATAAATCTAATTTTGTCAACATCAAAAAAAAGCAAAGATAAAAATCTTTGCTTAAAAAATTATTCTTTTACTTTAAAAATCATATTTAATACCAGCTTCAACAGCTTTTTTTAATTCTTCTAATTCTTTTTTATTTTCTTCATAAATTTTCTTCTCTCTCAAGTCACATTCGATATTTCTAAGTATATTTTTCAAGATATAATTTCTATCCTCTTCAGACATCATTTTAAAAAGTTGGAGGTAAATATCACTTTTTTCTTTCTCTTTTTCTAGTTTTTCTGTAACTTTTTTTTGCATTTTTATTTGATCAAATAAGTCAGAATCTTCTAAGTTTCCCAATATTTCTTTATACTCTTCATTTTCCTTTTTTAATTTTTCATACTTTTTAGTAAATGTTGGAGGAGCAGAATCTTTCTCCCAAGCTAAAAACAATTCTTCTTTTTCTTCTTTGGTTAATGGAAGATTTTCTAAAATTGCATCTAATTTATTTCTTCTAGGAAGTGCTTTTTCTTTTTTTAAGTCTGAAATATACCCCTCTGTTATATCTGATAATATGCTTAAATCTTTAACTTTTATTTTTTTCTTTTGCATAATTTCTTCTAACATTTTTCCAAACATTTCATTACCTCCTAAGTTTTAAATCTTATTTTATTTTACTATAAAACTTATAAAATTTGTAAGTATAAAAAATTATTTTTTTATATATTGACAATTATAAGTTATTTGTCTTATACTCTTAATAAGATAAAAAACTTTAAATTTTATAATTAAGTTAAAAAACTAATATGGAGGTGACATTTTTAAAATTTTAAACAATTTTTAAGGAGGTGAAATAATGGGCATAATAGGAATATTAGGGATAGGATTATTATTGTTAGTACTACCATTTTCTTGTGCTAAATATAATGTTTTATACAATAAAACAGTTAGAACAGAAGTAGGAAAAAGTATAATGAATAGTGATAGAGAAATTTTTAAAAGCTCTAAACCTTATGTAGAAAACTCAATTCAAACATTACATAACTATAAAATGCAATATGACTTAGCTAATGATGAAGATAAACAAATAATAGCTAATAATATAAAATCTGAATTTGCTAATTTTGATAGCAATTTGATAGAAAATAATAATTTAAGACATTTTTTAGAAAGTATTAGAGGAGGATATTAAGAATGAAAAAATTACTAATGATAGGTGCTGTAATAGGGATAGTTGTAGGTTGTGAATCAGTTCCAGCACAAAAAACATCAACTGATATAGAAAGAGAGAAACAAGAGACATTATCTAAACAAGCTATTGAAAGTGTTGGATTGCCTAATATTTCAAATTTTTATGAGAAAAAAACTTTAAAAAAAATTCTTGAAATGAGAGATAATCCAAAATTAATAAACTATTTTTACACTAAAAACAACATGAGTGGAAAATGGGTATACGAAGGAAAATGTATAGGTTTTGGAATTTCTTATACAACTCAATATACTAATCCAGAAAAAATAACAATAACTAGAGATCTTGATATGGGTCCTCATTGGGGAGATCAGACAAATGTTATACAGCAAGCTGATCCTAATGGACTTTATAGTGTACCAAATGGGACAGCAACTTGGATAATGAGTGTTACAGATGATGGAAAAACTATTGTTGACTATATAGAAAGTGAAATAAGAGTATCACAAAATAAAATTCCTGTAAGATTATGTGAAAAATGGAGTTTACCTGAAAATTATTAATAATATTTTTTAACCTACTGAATAGAGTGTCCTAGACATAAAAAAAGAAAGACCTGCCATAGTCTTTCTAGGATGCTCTCTTGAGTAGATTACTCAAATATAAGTGAGGTGAAAAAAAATGAATGTAACAAAAATAAAATTATTACTTATTTCTATTGGAGTTTTTATATTATTTTTATTAGAAAAATTTCAAACTCTAAATACTTGGGAAAAAATTTTATCCATATTAATGCTTTTGAGCATTATATATGAATTTTATATGGTGATAAAAAATGATTGATTTCACAATTTTGCTAATTTATAGCTTAATCAAATTTAATAGCACAGATACTATAAGTAATTTAATAGCTGATATTTATATATTTATTTATTTTGTATTCTTATTAAAAACAAAACCTTAAAAATTAAGGAGGTATATAGTGAAAAAATGGATATGTAACTCTTTTCTTCGAGAGTTAAATTCTTTTGAAGGGCTTGAATTAGCAAAAGTTCATCGAGTAGAAACAGTCACTATTACTTATTTAAAAAATGGTAATACAGTTAAAATGCGAACTGTTAAAAATGATGAAATTATGCTTGTTCCTAATGGCAAATCTAATAATATGATATTCAGTAGATTTTTTGCTATTCGAGATATTTTAAAAAATTTATTTAATCAAAAAAATATTTGATCCACAAGCACATTGTTGTACAATATCTCCCACTTTAAAAGAATATTTTGTTTTACATTTAAAACAAATAACTTCTAAAGGGCAAGTGATAATAGTATTGCTAGAAAGAATCTTGTTTTTTAATTCAGTTTTAGTTATTAATTTAGGTGGTGTTGGAGCTTTTGGACATTCTTTCTCTGCTACTTCATATAGTTCAGCTATATCTCCAAATGAAGTATATTGAGAGCAAAAATAAGTTTCATTTTGCATTTTACCATCAGCTCCAGTAATACTATAGCTATTTTTATTAATCTTGATTTTGTATTTTCTTGCTACTTTTTTAAATTCTTCAAAAGTAGAAAATTTTGTATATTTTTTTATAAAACTATCTGGAAGTATCATTCCATCTATATAATCAGATATATTAATCAACTCCTAAAAACATAGCAAAACAGTCTACTGAATAGAGTGTCCTAGACATAGAAAAATAAAGACCTGCCACAGTCTTTCTAGGACACTCTCTTGAGTAGATTAAAGGTACTGATCATAAACCAGTACCTTTGGACATCGGAAAAGCAATATTTTTTTAATTATTTTCTTCAGAAACTTTATATTTTTCCCAATCAAACTCTGGAAGTTTTTCACTAATATTAATATCTATTGAATTTTTAGTTTTGTAGATACTTACTTCAAATTTTTCTCCTGTATATGTTTCTGGGAAGTTAAGAATTACATTTTTGAAGATTTCTTTTAATTCCTTGTTAGTGATTGTATTTACAAAAGGATTTTCTATTTTAGAAAAGTTTGATTTAACACTTGCTAAATTAGGTTTTAAATGTTTATGAGTTGATCTAAGAAATATTTTCTTTACTTGGCTCTCTTTTGTTAATTCTACACTTGCAAAAACTTCATATTGTCCATCTACCTTGGTAAAATCATAATAAGTATATCCAAGCTCTGGATCAGGCATTACTTTTACTTTAAATCCTTTGTCTCTTAAAGAATTGCTTAATCTGTTGATCTCAATATCTTGAGCAAAACAGATAGAAGTTAAAAATAAAAAAATAGTTAAAAAAATAAATTTAATTTGTTTCATAAAAATTCCCCCTTTATTTTAATTATTCTACTGAATAGAGTGTCCTAGACATAGAAAATAAAGACCTGCCACAGTCTTTCTAGGATGCTCTCTTGAGTAGATTATTTAGAAACATCACTACTTTGATTATCTGGTGTGTATTCAATAATATCTGTAAGTTTGCAATTAAGAGCATTACAAATTTTATTTAATATATCTAAATCAACTCTTTTTATTTCATTATTATAAAAAGCAGAAAGAGTATTCTTATTTACTCCTGATATTTTTGATAGTTCTGATTGTTTCATTCTGATGTCACCTAAATATCTGCTTAAAGTTATTCTAATCATGTTATCACCTCCACTTTATATGGTTAATTATACATTATAAATTATAGAAAATCAAAAAATGATTTGACATTTTCTAATATATATTGTATAAAATATATTGTATAGGAGCTAATATATATTTTATAAAAGTCAATATATAATAGTTTTTATCCAATATAAAAAAATTTAAAATTATATAAAAATATTTTAGGGGAGGTGGTTTCAATGAAAACTTGATAAAGGAGATTTGCAATGGAAAAAGAACAGAGTATTCTAAGGTTTCTAAAAGAAGCTGAAGAAAGAAAAATGATTGGAACTATTTCTAGTCAAAAAAAAGCTGAGCTTGATCAGCTTATATCTAACTTAGAGAATAAACTTCACGATCAAGAACAGCTTGAACTTCTTGGAATTATCCAGGATAAAATTTATGAGTTTCAAAATGATGTAAAAGAAGAATACTTCCAGTTTGGAGTTCTACACAGTCAACTTGAAACAGATTACAAATAAAAAAAGAGAGCTCTTCCGCAAAAGCTCCCTTTTAGGTGATGATATCTCATCTGCTCACTACAAGATGAGTATATCATATTTATTTAAAAAAATCAAAGTTCAATTTTTTAGGAGGATAAATATGAGTATTCAATTTTTAAATATGTTAGTTAAAGAATTTGGAAATATAACATTTAAAGAAGCATTAGCAAGATTGGAAAAAGCTCAAGAGATTAAACCAGTTCTTGCAGGTGGTATAGATGACTAAAATATTTGATAGTGTTATCTATGTGGTATGTACTCCTGATGGAGTTCCAATGAAAGCTTATACTTCTGAACAATCTGCTAAAAATCATCTAGTAAAAGAGATGATGGATAGAGGAGAGAGATTTAGTATTGAACTAGTAAACTTGGATGTGGATATAGATTTCTGTAAGAGGGCAAAGATAACTTTAGATGCTATAAGATTTAAGGAAAAAAAGAAATAGAGGGGGAAAATTTATGGAATATAAATATAGTTTAATTGTCAGTCAATGTTATCATCAACATCATCAGTTCATCGTGAAGATGACTCCTAACTTTTTAGAAAAAGCAAGAAACCTTGTTGCCGATCTAAAGAAGTATAAAGGTAGTCAATACCATTGGTTAGGAGATGTAGGGAATACTAATAAACTAATAAGAAGATACAACTACAATGGTTCTGAAGGAGATATTTATATCATCAACTCAGATTCTATTCTAAAGCTTTTGGAAGAAGTAAAAGAGTATTGTGGGTATGAAGAAAGAGGAATTGCATACTTTGAAGATAGTGTTGAAGTTGCAGAACATCTTGAAAAACATCACGACTTTAACAAAGTAAAAGATATAGTGAGCAAATATTTCCAGATCCTTTAAGGAGGTAAAGTTTATGAAACTATACTATTTTGTTTATGAAGTTGATTCAAATATCAATAAAAGATGTATCTCAACTAATAGAAAAAAACTTGAAATAATGAGAGAAAGATTAGAAAGTGCTAGAGAAAGAACTGAGTATAAGTTTCTTGGAGAAATCCAAGAGCTTACTCTTGAGCAACTAGAGGATATAGAAATTATATAAGAAAATTAAGGTGATACCCTGTGTAAAAAATAGTTAAAGGAGGTGAAAGAAGTGACAGAGGTAGGATATTTTAAAGTTGAAAATATAATCATAGATGGTTACAGCTCTTTTGATAAAGAGCTGGACCAAGTTGTACACAAGGATCTGTTTGAATGTATTCAAGAAAAAATGATTTATATCGTTTTGGAAAGATATGCAAATAATAATGATGGTATAGCTTTCCCAAGTATCTCTACAATAGCAAAATCTGCTATGTGTGGAGTTACTACTGTAAAAAAATATATAAAAAAATTAGTGGATAAAGGATACATCACTAAAACTTTGAGACCTAAGAGCAATGGTGATAACGATTCTAATATCTACACTGTAAAAAAATTATCTGAAATATGTAAGGATATTTTTTTACCTCAGTCGCCTAGCGACCCAGGTACGTCGCCCAGCGACTACTATAAAGAACAACATATAAAGAACTCTGATATAAAAGATCATGATAAGAGCAACACAGATGCCAATACTAAAACTCCTACTTCTGTTGTTTCTTCTGATCCTGATTCTTTTGAAAATTTCTTTAAAAATATTGAAGTAGGTTACACTACTAAAAATCAAAATTCAATTAAAGCTCTACTTAAAAAAATGAAACCTCAGCAGGTTATGCAGTACCTAAAGGAAACTTGGGAGAACATTAAAGCTACTCCTGGAGTAGTTAATGCTCCTGCTCTGTTCTCTATAAAAATAGAGAGACAGGAAAGGCAAATGACTGCTACTGCTAGACAAACTATTATTGAAAAAGAGAAAGCTATTGAAAAGCAAAAGAAAATAGAAAATAAAATTGATTGTGCTGATCCAGTAGCTCTCTTTAATAGTTTGCCTCCTGTGGAGAGATTAAAAGTGGAAAAACAAGCTGTAAATCTCTTTATAAATCAAAGTGGAGCTGATGAAAAAATATTAAATATTATGAGAGATAACAATCCTACTATGTATCTTAATACAATTAAGTTACAACTAAAAGTAGCATTGAAATTATAGGAGTTTAAATGGAAAATAATAATTTTAGACATCCAAAGATGACTATTGCAGAAATGAATGAGATATGGAAGTTATGTGAAGCTTTGGGGATTGATCCTGAACCATACAGCGAGGTTCAATATGCAGGAAAATTAATTTTTGACCTATATCGTTTACAACTATGTTTTGGAAAAATTGTTCCACCTGATCCCAAAGATTACATGGAGGGAGGAAAATATGACTACACAAAATATGGTCATGGCAAAAGATAAATTTCAGGATGCTAGACATTTTATAGAATCTTTAAGCTTAAAAGATGAAGATGTTAGAAAAATACTAGCTGCTAATGATTGGGAAAAAGATTTTATTTTGCAAAGAGCAAAAGAGTTATTCATTCCTTTTTTTGAAGAATTTATCAACAATTTTGAATCTGTAAGAGTGATTATTGATAAAAGAAAATTAAACAGAGGGAGAAGAACAATTCTCAAAGATCTTGAAACTGGAATTGTTTATGAAACTCTTTCTGATGCTGCAAAGGATGTTCATATGTCTTTTAATACTGTTAGAAAACATATTGAAAAGGGAAGATTTATAATTGTTGGCAGAACTTTTCAAGATAAAAGGTTGGAGGGGAAAGATGCAAATAATAAAAATGTTTAAATATGTTACTGATACTTATCATTTCTATTTAGATAAATTAGAGTCAGAGAATGAAAGTGGAACAGTAGCAGAAAGATGTTGGATTTTAAATAGAGTTAACGTAAAAAAGATGGAAGGTAACAAATTGATTCTGAGTGAACATGATTTTCATCCACCAATTCTTTTGCCTTTAAGTTCTTCCAAGGCTGAAATTGAAGAAAGAATAAAAGCTTTAAGCGGTTGTAAGGAACTACAAATATTATGTTATGATCCTGAAAACAAAAATTATATTTAGGAGGAGAAAGATGGTATCAAAAGTTTATATAATATCTTTTTTAAATGAATTAGCTGCTGGGCTTAGAGAGACTACTAGAAAAACAAGAACTAAAAAGATTGGAAGTTGCAAAGTTAAAGCAGAGAAAACTGGGGATAAGGCAGAAGATGAAATAATGTTTTATATCATAAGCGAGAGATTTAATTCAGATGCTAAATTTGATAGATTATCAGCAGCAAGAATTATTTTTGATCTATTGAAAAAGGAGAGAATATGAATAAAGTAATATTGATAAAAGCTAATAAGGGTGGAGTAGGAAAATCTTGGATAACACTTCGATTAGCACATGCTTTAGCTTTAAAAAATAAAAAAGTTTTAGTTATAACTTCAGACAGTCAAAATAATATTTTAGATTTTGCAGGAGTAGAACCTAATACTTTATTAGGGTTAGATGAATGGTTAAAAAATGGAGATGGTGGCTTTTTAGAATTAAGAAATAATTTGGATTATATTCCATTTCATTCATCTATACTTCCTGAAGAACTTGAAGTTAGGTTTGAAAGCTTTATAAATGCTATGAAAAATGAATATAATTATATTTTTATTGATTCTACTCCAGTTCTTAATCTTGATAAAAAATTTATTGAATTAGCTGACGAAATTGTTATTCCTACTTTTCTTGATCAAGTTACAATTGGATCTATAGCTACACTCATGGAACAAATAAATCCAAAGAATAAAGTAAAAGTTATTATTCCAAATAGAGCTGGAAGAACTAAACTTGAAAAGAATTATTATTCGAGTCTGAAAGAATTTATATCAAATAGGATTTTACTTACTGTTCCTATTAAACAATCAGCTTTTATTTCTAAAGCTATTGATGATGGTAAAACTATTTGGGAATATAGATCAAAGGAAGCTACAATACTTCAAAAATTATTTTCAGAAGTTTTGGAGGCATTATGAATAAATTAGCTAAACTTAATCATTTAAAAGAAGTAATGCAAAATGTCGAATGGCATTCGACATTTGATTTCGAAAGTTACGAAATTGACGAAGAAACAAAAGTTTTTATTGAAAAAAAAGAAGAATTAATTTCTAATAGTTTCAAAAAATATAGCTCTTCAAAATATGAAATTTGTATGGCTTTAATGGAAGTTAAAGCAAAATTGCAAAGTAAGGGTAATAGTTTTATGGCTTGGTATACTCATATAGGTTTTACAAAAGATAAGGTTAGTGAGTTAATAAAATATCATGAACTATATTCACAAGTTCCAAGTATGAAAGACTATATCTCTAGCCTTTCTGGAGTAGCAGTTAGACTTCTTACTCATAAAGATGTTTCTCCTCAATTAGCAGTAGATATTATGGAAAAAGGTGTAAAAAATATGGATGACATAAGAGAATTAATTGAATTATCTCTTGCTCCAGAACAACCTAAAAAAGTAATTGAATATAAAGGAACTATATCTAAAAAATCTTTAGGAACTATTAGGAGTATTGAAAGACAGATAAAAAAATCTAGTTCTGCTACAGAATTAAATACTGTAAAAAAAGAGATAGAAGCTATGAAAAAACTTTTATCTGATATGGAAAAAGATATAGCTAATAGAGAGAAAGAATATGAAAATAAAAATAATCTGCAACTTCCTGTTGATGATCCTACTCCAGCAGTAGAGGTACTGGATAAAAAAGTTTATAGAGATAATAGAGGATGGATATTCTTTGTTAGATCTGGACTTGGTGAAAATACATTTAAAGCCTTTTATGCTAAAAATGTTGAAGATTTTCAAAGAAATATTAGATGCCATGCTGTTAAATCTCTTGAGTGGCAATCAACTGAAAACTTAGCACAAGTAGATCTTGACAGATATGCTGCTAATAAAAAAATGGAGGTATTAAGAATTGACTAAAGAAGAGTTTTTAAATTTAGATATAGGTGAAACATTTATTCTTGGTTGTAGAAAATTTAAAGTTACAGAAGCTAAAAAAAATTTATTATGTAATGGCTGCTGGGCAAAAGGAATAAATTGTGGTTATCTAAGATCTGAAGATCTACTTCCATTTTGTTCTAAAGAAAGTAGAAAAGATAATAAAGATATAATTTTTACAGAGGTGGAGGAAAAATAATGCAAATCAAAGTAATTAGAATGAATGGAATAGAACTACCAAAGTATGAAACAATTGGATCAGCAGGAATGGATGTTAGAGCAAATATAAAAGAGCCTATCACTCTTGCTCCTGGAGTAATCAAATTAATTCCAGCAGGTTTAAAAGTTGAAATTCCTCTAGGTTATGAACTCCAAGTAAGACCTAGAAGTGGACTAGCACTTAAACATGGACTAGGAATGGCTAACTCAATTGGAACAATAGATAGCGATTATCGTGGTGAGATTGGAGTGATTGCTATTAATTTTTCTGACAAGCTTTATACTATTCAACCAGAGGAAAGAATAGCTCAACTGGTATTGAATAAAGTGGAACAAATAGAATGGGTCGAAGTTACTGAACTTGGAACAACTGAAAGAGGTGCAGGTGGGTATGGACACACAGGAAAATAGAAAACTAATTTTAAATAGGGTGTACAGGCATTTCAAAGGGAAAAATTACTTAGTCTTGGATATAGCTGAACATACAGAAAGTGGAGAAAAGCTTGTAATTTACAGGGCTTTGTATGGAGAGAATAAGTTATATGCTCGACCTTACAAAATGTTTATGAGTGAAGTGGATAGAATTAAATATCCTGCTGCTTCACAAAAATATAGATTAGAACTTGTGGAGGAATAGATGAGAGAAATAGAATTTAGAGTTTGGGATTGTTTAAGCCGTAAGATGTTAGGTTGGGGAGATATTTTTCATCTTCCAGCATGGGAAATTTTTCCAGGAACACCTGAACAAAGAGCATTTGATGTAATGCAATATACAGGATTAAAAGATGTAAATGGAAAAGAAATTTATGAAGGAGATATTGTTACTGTATTTGATGATAAAACAATAGGTTTAATAAAATTTAGTTCAGAAGATGCTATGTTTCTTATTGATTTAGGTTGTAGTTGTACATTAAGAATAGAAAACAGTTTTACTGTTATAGGAAATATTTATGAAACTCCTGAGCTTTGGGAGGAAAAATGAAAAAAATAAAACTTGGATCATTTCAAGGAGCTAGAAAATTAACTATATTAGAAAAAATATTCAAATTTTTTCTTTAAAAATATATTTAAAAACTTGAAATAAAAATAATACTTTTAACATTTAATAAGGTATTATACACACAATAAAAGAAATAAAAAATGCACGGAATTATTCCTTATTGTTCTTGTAAAAATAGAGCAGATAGAAAAAATGTTATTTTTGTTGAGGTATAAAAATGTTAATGTGGTTAATTAGCTGCTTTGTGATTGCTTTTATAGTGATCACAATAGCAGACTTATAAAATTTTATTGAACTTTGGCAAGTAAATAATACTGAGGAAATCTTTATATTTTTATCTTTTTTCAATTAAAGTCATTGACTTTTATTTAAAAATATGGTATTATATATTTGTAAGAGGGAGGAGGTGAAAAAGTTGCTTGAATTCCTTTTAGATCTTTCTCAACTGATAATTAATATCATTATTATTTATCAGTTCTTTAAAAAGAGAAAGTAACTTGCAACAAGGGAGGGATCCTCCCTCCCCTCTCTCTAAATTTTTCTAGGAGGTGTTAAAATGTTAGATTGGTTAGTAAAAATTACTGGTTTAATTGCTTTCATTTGTATTATTATTGATTTTATTCAGAAAAGAAGAAAATAAAAGGGACTAATCAAATTAATGATTAATCCCTCTTTAAAAAGTTGCTTGAATTTCCTTAATTAATTATAACATTATAAAAAATAAAAGTCAAGGTGAGCCCATTGGAAGAAAAAAGAAAGGTAGGGAGACCAGCAGGTATTAAAAAAAATAAAACTATGTTTGGCTATAAATATAATGAAGAGGAGTATAATACTATGAGTAAAGCTTTAGAAAAATTTAAAGCAGAACATAATTGTACAACTTCAAAAGCTTTATATCTTCTGATCACCCAGCAAACTAAATAACAAGTTTAAAATCCTCAGTATTAATTTACTGGGGATTTTTATTTTAATAAACATTAGGAGGAATTAAAATGTCAGGTATTGTTATTAGAAAAAGCATTAGTAAAGAAGAAGAAAATAAAATTCTTAGTCTACTTTTAAAAAAAGCTAAGGAAGAACTAGGGGAATAGGAGGAATCGTATGGATAAGGTTGCTATATATTGTCGTGAAAGTACAGAGCGTCAAGATATTTCAACATTGATTTCCATGTGTGAGAAAGCTGCTCATGATCTCGGATTTAATATTTATAAAATTTATAAAGATATAAAAAGTGGATATTCTAAAGATCGTGAGGAGTACTCACAATTAAAAAATGATATCCAAGCTGGAGAGATTAATGTTTTAATTCTCTATGAAAGTTCTAGGCTTACAAGAGATGAGATAGAACATCATTTATTCTTTGCACTTCTTAGAATTAAAGAGGTAAGATTATACACCCTCAACCATGGCTGGATTGATCTCAACAATGAAGATGATACTTTCATGTCTAGCCTTCTTAATCTCCTCGATGCACGTGAAGGTAGAAAGGGAGCTAAAAGAACTAAGGATAGAATGGAAGAGATAGCTAGAAATGGAAGATGGACTGGTGGACCTGCTCCATTCGGTTATCGTTTAGTTAATAAAGAACTTGTTGTTGATCCTGCTGAAGCTGAAATAGTTAAACAAATATTTCAGCTTTTTTTGGAAGGTAAAAAGAGACAGACATTATCTACTCTCTTTGGATTTGAATGCAAAAGAGTTAGAAGGATGCTTATCAATCCTGTTTATGTTGGAAAGTTAAAATTTCATCAAATAGAATATAAAAATAAAAAAAGGATCACTCATAAAGAATGGGAAGTTCTTGATGGGATCCATGAGGCTATTGTTGATGAAGCTACTTTTAAATTAGTTCAAGATAAATTAAAATTAGAAAAAAGAGAAGTAAAAAGAGATACTTATATTTTTAAAGATCTTTTAAAATGTGTCTGTGGGGCTAAATTGTATAGATATACAAATGTATATACATACAATGGGCAACATAAAGAATCTCTATTATATAAGTGTAATTCAAAAGATACTTATCATAGATTCAATAGCATTTTAGAATCAGAGCTTCTGGAGCAAGTGTTAGAAACTTTGGAAGAAGTTATTTTATCTTTAGATGTAAATGATATAGATGCTGAAAGTGATAATAGCTTAATTGAGCAATTAAACTATTATAAAAAAGAAGCTGCAACTCTTCCTGGAAAAGAAAAAATATTAGCTAGGCAGTTAATGAACAATTTATTAACTGAAGAAACTTTCAAAGAACTTATGCTTGAGTTTAAAGAGCAAAAAGAATTTTTTAAAAATAAAATTGACTCTTATTCTAAATTGATAAAATCTAAAGAAGCTAAAAAAAATAATCAAGAAATATTAAAAAAATATTTCAATAAAATAAAAAAAGAGAAAGATCCTGAAAAATTAAATATTTTTTTTAAAATGATTATAGATTCTATTGAGTTTGTTAATGATTATAGATTCTATATTCATTTAAAATTTTAGGAGGGACTATGGGATTTATTCTAACTGAAAAGATTTTTAATCATTATAGTAAAAAAGAATTAGGAGACATCTTGTCTCCTAAAGTTTTTACTCAATTATCTACCAATACTAAAATCCTGCCTTGGTTTTCGGAACTTGCGAAAGTGATAGATATAAAAAAAATAGGATATACTTTAGAAGATTTTAAACATGATTATCCAAAATATCATGACTTTATAGAAATTGAGACTGTGTTTAATATATTGAGCCAAGGAATTTCATTAAGGGATATAACTCTTACAAATTCAAATTTTAATAGAGTTTTGAGGAAAGGCTTTTATTACAATTCTACTATGTTACACTCTGATGAAATAAGAAAATACATTATTATTCATTACGACATCTCAGATTTTAAAATAGAGTTCTATAAAAATCATATAGAACTTTATGGAGATAAAGAAAAACTGGAAGAATTTAAAAAGAAATTTAATTTGAATGAAGATGTTTTCTATGAAAAATATAAAGAAAGTTGGCATCTGGCTTTTAAAGGTTTACTTGCTGAATATATAAGAATAAATGAAAAAAAGGATACAAATTAACGTATCCTTTTTATTTTAATAGCTTCATTTTTTAGACTTTTATACAATCCTCTTGGAACTCCTATCCAAAATTTTTTTATATCAAATTTATTTTTTTGAAATAAATTTGATAGATTCTTATTAGCTAAAAAATCTCTTTTAAAATCTTTTTGTGTTTTACTGTTAGTAAATTCTTCTATTTTTTTTATACTACTTGCTCTTATTAGTTCATCTTCAAAATTCTCAACTTGTGGAATGATAACTATATCTTTTACATTCTTAGCTTTCTTTAATATTTCTATATTTTTTTCTAATTTTCCTGTTCCATCTTCAGTATCTGTATCAAAAATAAGAATAGCTATTGTATTTTCTTTAAAATTTCTTATCATCATTTTTGATATTTCTTTTTGAAGTGGATTTAATACTAAAACTTTTCCACTCTCTATATGCTCTTTTTTTAAATAAGATAGTGCATGTTGCTCACAGTCACCTTCTACTATATAATGATACACATTATTTTTAGCCATTAATCTCAACACCTTCTAGTTCAAAAATCGAATTTATATCAGGTGCTATATCAAATATATCATTTTTTACAGCATTTCTTAATGAAACATCATTTTTTTTAATAAAATCCTTAGGATCTATTACTTCTATTATATCATCTTTTTTCCTTAAAAAGATAAATGAATGTATTGGTAAATCTAATTCTAAAATATCTAAATTATGTGTTGTAAAAAACAATTGTGAATTTTTAGGAAGAATTTCAATCATTAAACTTAAAATTGCTTGTTCTACATCAGATTGAATATAAGTAAATCTTTCATCACAATAATAAAATCCATGATTATCTTTTTTCATTGAACTTATTATATATGAAATGTCTATTCCTGCTTTAGTTCCACTAGATAAAATACTGTTATTTATAATTTTTCCATTTTGAACAAATACATCTCCATTTTTACTTCTGATGATATAACTATTTTTCATTTCATTACTTTTTTCAACATCTGTAATAGAAGTATCCAAAGTTTTTAAAATTCCTTTCAATATTTGAATATCTAAAATTCCAATATCATCTTTTATTAATCTACAATTTGATTCAGCATCTCCTGGAAATGTAAATAACCAACCAAAATTAGGGATAGCTTTCAATTTATCAATATAATTTTTCAAATCATTTCCTTTTTCATTACTCTCTTCTAAATCTTTTAATGATATTTTTTCAAATTTTTCAACACAACTTTCATAAGAGTCATCTTTATTTATCTTACTTTTATAAACTTCTAGTTCTACATTTTCTCCAATAATTTCACAAGTTACTCTATATAATGTTTTTTCATCACAAAGAAAATCTAAAAGAAATGTAGATTTTTCTTCTTTATTGCTTATATATGGTAGTATTCTAGAAATCTCTCTCTTATTTATAAAATTAAAAATACTCATTAATAATCTACCTATTGAAGTTTTTCCTGAAGCATTAGCTCCCATTATAGTTACTAATTTTTTATATCTAAATCTTGGACTATTTTCCAAATACTCCATTTCTATTGTTGAATTAACTATTCTTTTAGGATAAGTTAAACTTAGAGAAAAATCTTTAAATGCAAATAAATTATTTGCTTCTACTTTCATTACAATCATGATCAACCCTCCTATATACTTTTATTAGTTCTAGTAATTAGAACTAATAAAAGTATACATTTTTTTAAATTTAAAGTCAATCTTTTTTATAAAAAAATCAAACCCTCCATTTTGATTAACAAAAATAGAGGGTACAAAACAAAATCAAGATATTTTTCTACTTCAAAAGTAGAAATAAAGAACTTGTGTTATTTCTTATGAAACAGCCCTACTCCGTCTCCAAAAGGTAGAAGAACAAAATCTCCATCCTCTCTTTTATATAATGAATCAATAAAACTATCCAATCTTTTTACAATAGTTTTAAATCTCTTAGGATACTCTTTATACAGATACCCTCTAAACATAATATTATCAATAAATATTATTCCATTTTTATTTAAAAGTTTGATAGAATCCTCAAAAAAATCCATATAATGCCCTTTAGAAGCATCAATAAAAACAAAATCAAAGTTCTCTTCTATTTTTTTTATCTCTTCTACTGCATCTCCTTTTATAGAAACAATATTACTTAAACCAGATTTTTTTATATTCTCTTGAGCTTGATTATATCTTTCCTCATCAATCTCAATAGTATATAGTTTCCCATCTTGTCCTATTATCTCTTTTGCCATTAAAATCCCAGAGTATCCTATTGCTGTTCCTACTTCTAATATATTTTTAACTTTATGAGTCTTTACAATAAATTTCAGATATTCAGCAACCTCTTTAGTTACAATAGGCACGTTATTTTCATGTGCAAAATCTTCCATCTCCAATATTAAACTATCTTTTTCCTCTATCTTTCCAATTATATAACTATTTGCATCTTTTAACTCTTCTAACATTTTTCCCTCTTCTTTCTTAATTTAGCAATATAAAATCCATCTAAAATATCTTCGTGATAATCTATTGTAAATCCTCCAAACTCATCATATGTTCCATTTACATTTTCAGGAATATACAGTTCTGTTGTTTCAAATTCTGGATATTTTTCTAAAAATTTTCCTATATTGTTACCATTTTCTTCTTTTAAAATAGTACATGTACTATAAACTAATTCTCCATCATCTTTTAAAACTTGAGCTGCTGACTCTAATATTTCAAATTGTAACTTTGATAACTCCTCAACATTTTCAATATTTTTATTATAAAGAGCCTCTGGTTTTTTTCTTAATACACCATATCCACTACATGGAGCATCTACAAGTATTTTATCAAATTTTTTACCTTGTTGATTTAATTTTCTAGCATCCATTTTTACAGTTCTAACAAAATCTATTCCTAGTTTTTTACAATTTTCTTCTATCAATTTAAGTTTATGAGGATAGATATCTAAGGCTAAAAGTTCTCCTTCATTTTTCATCAACTCTCCTAAAACTGCTGTTTTACCTCCAGGAGCACTACAAGTATCTAAAACAGACTCATTTGATTTAGGGTTCAAATTTCTAGCTGATAAATATGATGAAGCATCTTGAACAATTATCTTTCCATCTTTAAACTCATCACTATATAATAAAATTCCAGATTCTAAATAGTATACTGTATCAACTTTTTTTACAATATTTATATTTAAACTTTCTAAAAGTTTTTCAAACTCCTCTTCACTATATTTTAAAGTGTTTACTCTAAAACTAATATATGGAATTTTTTTCAAAGACTCTAAAAATAGATTTGCCTCCTCTTTATATTCTTGTTTAATTTTATCATAAAACCATCTAGGATAAGAAAGTAAGATATCCTCTTTATCATTTTCTTTTAATTCTAAAATATCATTTTCCAATTCACGAATATAGCTACGTAAAACCCCATTAACAAATTTTCCAACAGGAACTCCAAATTTTTTCTTTGCTAGTTCAGTAGCTTCCCATACAACACCTTTATCATCACTTTTCATAAAAGCAATTTGATACATAGATATTCTAAGAATATTTCTTATCCAATCTTTTTTTATATTTGAAGTTCTTTTGTCTATCTCATAATCAAGAAATATTTTTTTTCTAATTACTCCATAAAAAAGTTCAGTTATAAATCCCTTTTCTTTTTTATTCAAATCATTTTGCTTAAAATATTCATTCAATGCTATATTGGAGTATTTTCCATTTTCAACTTCTTTTATAAGCCCTATAACTCTTTGCTTAATATTCATTTTCTCCTCCTATACTCTTCACTATCTAAATTATTATACAATATTTAATAAATAAATAAAAGTTATCATTTACAAAATGATGTAATTTTTTTGTAAACAAATATTGCCTTTTTTTTAATAAAATGTTACCCTAATATATGTAGTTTAAAATTTTATAAAAATGGAGGTGCAACATGGAAAATATTTTGTCTTATTTAGAAAATAACCAGTTGGCAAAGTTAAAAGAAGTACTTATTGAAGAAAATCCTGTAGACATAGCGGAGTTATTTGAAGACCTGCCCAAAGATCAATGTCTAAAACTTTTTAGAATACTTCCTAAAGACTTAGCTGCTGAAACTTTTTCATATCTTTCTTCAGAGAAACAACAAGAAATTGTAGAAAATATCACTGACGAAGAGATAAAACATATTATTAATGAGATGTTTATTGATGATACTGTAGACTTTATTGAGGAAATGCCAGCAAATATTGTTGATAAAATTCTTCAAAATACATCTCCTGACACAAGAAAGCTTATAAACCAATTTCTAAAGTATCCTGAAAACAGTGCTGGAAGTGTAATGACTGTTGAATATGTTTCCCTAAAGAGTGATATGAATATTGGACAAGCTTTAAATCATATTAAAAAAGTAGGTATTAATAATGAAACCATTGATATCTGTTATGTTATTGATAATCAAAGAAAACTTGTAGGATTTATATCTTTAAAAAGTCTTATCTTCCTTGATGATATCATCCCTTTAGTTGATGCTATGGAAACTAATGTTATTAGTGCTACAACTACTGATGACCAAGAGGTAATCGCTTCTCTATTTAGAAAGTACGACCTTACTTCAATGCCAGTAGTAGATAATGAAGGAAGATTGGTGGGAATTATCACAATTGACGACGTAGTAGACGTTATCGATCAAGAAAATACAGAGGACTTTCAAAAAATGGCTGCTATGGATCCATCAGATGAAGAGTATCTAAAAGAATCTGTTTTCTCTCTTGCTAAACATAGAATTGTTTGGCTATTAGTTCTTATGATTTCAGCAACTGCCACAGGAACTATTATTAGAAGATATGAAGAGGTACTTCAATCTGTTGTTATTCTTGCTGCATTTATTCCAATGCTTATGGACACTGGAGGAAATGCTGGTTCTCAATCTTCAACACTTATTATTCGTGGAATTGCTCTTGGAGAGATTCAATTATCTGATATTGGGAAAATCCTTTGGAAAGAGTTTAGAGTTAGTTTAATTGTGGGAATTACTCTAGCTACTGTAAACTTTTTAAGAATCTATTTTATTGATAAAGCTGGACTTACAATCTCACTTGTAGTTTGTGCTAGCTTGCTATTTACTGTTATTATAGCTAAAGTTGTAGGAGGTATTCTTCCTATTTTGGCAAAAGCATTTAAACTTGACCCTGCTATAATGGCAAGTCCATTAATTACTACAATAGTAGATGCTTGTGCTCTTATAGTTTACTTTGCTTTATCTACACATTTTTTAAATTTAGCTTAAAAAATTAGAGCTGTTGTAATCTGATGAAATTTCATCAGATTACCCAGCTCTTTTATTTTTTCTTATTTAAGAAGATTATTTAATTTTTTTATAAATTCAACAGGATTTTCTATTTGGAAACCTTCAAGAATTAAAGCTTCTGTATATAGAACATCAAGTAAATCTTTAAACTCTTCACTATTTTCAAGAGTTTGTAATTTTTTGAAAACAGGGTGTTCAGGGTTTAAAGCTAATATTTTTTCAGCTTTTACCTCTTCATTTCCTGGAAGTTGAGAAAGAACTTTTTCCATTTCAAGAGAGATATTTCCCTTTGCTAAAAGAGCAGAAGCTCCTTTTCCAAGATCGTTGCTCAATTCAACATCAACTATTTTTCCAGAAAGTGTATCTTTTATCTTATCAAGTAGAGATCTATTATCCTCAGATAACTTTTTAATCTCTTCCTCTTTTTCTTTACTATCATCTATTTTAAAATCAGAGTCATTTATAGATTTAAATGTTTTTCCTTCAAATTCCATCATTGTTTTTAAAGCAAACTCATCTATTCTATCTGTTAATAGCAGTACCTCTATTCCTTTTTCTTTTAGTGTCTCCATTTTTGGAAGAGAAGTAACAGTAGCTAAATCCTCTCCAACTACATAAAGAATCTCTTTTCTCTCTCCCATACGATCAACATACTCTTTTAATGTAGAGTATTTTTCATCAAGAGAAGTCCTAAAAATAAGAAGATTTTGTAATTTATCTTTGTTCATTCCAAACATATCATGGATACCAAACTTAATATTTTTTCCAAAAGCTTCCCAGAATTCAATATATTTTTCTCTATCTTTCTTTAGAATTTTTTCAAGTTCACTAATTATTTTCTTTTCAAGATTTTTAGATATTGCTTGAAGTTCACTATTTTGTTGTAAAATCTCTCTTGAAATATTTAATGAAAGGTTGTCACAATCAACTAATCCTTTTATAAAGCTAAAGTATTCAGGGATAAGCTCATCACATTTATCCATAATAAATACATTTTTTGTATAAAGTTGAAGTCCTTTTTTATAATCTTTACTGTAAAAATCCATAGGAGCTTTTTTAGGGATATATAAAAGAGCTGTATACTCAACGCTTCCTTGAACTTTTAAATGTAGATGTAACATAGGATCTTCCCAGTCATGGAAATTAGCTTTGTAAAACTCATTGTAATCTTCATCTTTTAAACTATTTTTATCAGTTTTCCAAATAGGTTTTGTTGAGTTAATAACTTCATTATTAAAATAGATAGGGTATCTTACATAGTCAGAGTATTTTTTTACAAGTTCTTTAATTTTCCAATCTTCTAAGAAAGTATCAAACTCTTCACCAGCTTTTATAGTAAGAGTTATTGAAGTTCCTCTTTCCTCTCTATCTATCTCTTCTATTTCATAAGCTCCATCACCTAAAGAATACCATTTAACTCCCTTATCAGAGTTTGGTGATTTAGTAAGGATAGTCATAGTGTCTGCTACCATAAATCCTGAATAGAATCCTACACCAAATTGTCCAATAATATCAACATCATCTTTAGAAACATTTTCAAGTTTCTCTTTAAAAGCTTTAGAACCAGATTTTGCAATAGTACCTATATTTTCAGCTACCTCATCATAAGTCATACCTATTCCATTATCTGTAATTGTTATCTCTCTCTTATCTTTATCTACTGCAAGAGTTATTTTAAATTCATTGTTTTCTCCTAATATCTCACTATTAGTTAAAGCTGTAAATTTCAATTTATCTATAGCATCACTGGCATTTGAAATAAGCTCTCTTAAAAAAATCTCCTTGTTAGTATAAATAGAATTTATCATTAAATTTAAAAGTTCTTTTGTTTCAGCTTGAAAAGCTTTTGATTCTTTTCTCATTCTAAAATCCTCCTTTTAGCACTCTATAACTATTGTGGCTAATAATTATATATCACAAATAGATTTTAATGTCAATATATAAAATAAAAAAGCTGCATAAACCAATTGATTTATAACAGCTTTTTTCTATATAACAAATTAACTTTTATTATGCTTTATATTTAACTTTTCCTTTTACAAGTGTCATATCTACACTATAATCTGGATTTAAAACTACTAAGTCAGCATCTTTTCCCTCTGCTACCTCTCCAGCATTTAATCCAAACTCTTTAGCAGCATTTGTACTTGTCATTTTTACTGCATCAAAAATGCTATATCCTAATTCAATTATATTTTTAAATGCTTTATCTAGAGTAAGTACACTTCCAGCTAGTGAGTCATTGCTTACTAATCTAGCTTGATTATCTTTTACATAAACATCTAGTTCCCCTAATTTATAGTTTCCTTCAGCAAGTCCAGTAGCACTCATAGCATCTGTTATACACTCTATTTTGTCAACACCTTTAGCTCTTATCATAAGTCTTACTGTTTCAGGATGAACATGAATCTTATCAAAAATAACTTCTGCCATAATATCATCACTGTTTAATACAGCTCCTGCAACTCCAAGTTCTCTATGGTTGATTCCTCTCATTCCATTAAATGTATGTGTAGAGTGTCCTAGTCCAGCTTTTATAGCTTTTTGAACATCATCAAAGAATACAGCAGAGTGTCCTATTGATACTACAACACCTTGACTTCTTAAATATTTAATAGCCTCAAGTGAAGCTTCTCCTTTTGGTGACATTGAGAATAGTTTTACTAGTCCAGGTTTTACTGATAAGAACTCTTTTATCTCTTCAATTCCAGCAGGTTTTATATATTTTTCATTTTGTGCTCCTTTATATTGAACATCAAAATATGGTCCTTCCATATGAACTCCAAAAATATTAGCTCCATCTAGCTCTTTATTTTGTAATTCTCCAGCTTTTGCTAATACATTTTCTAAGTTTTCTTTTGTACTTGTTAAAGTTGTTGCTAAAAAGTTTGTTGTTCCATGTTTTGCTACGAAAGTTGAAATAGTTTTTAAAGCTTCTGTTGTTCCATCCATAGCATCTGCACCATTTGCCCCATGAATATGTACATCTATAAATCCTGGCACAACATATTTACCTTGTAAATCTATTGCTTGTTCATAGAAAGGATGATCCTTTTCCATAATTTTTTTTATTTTTCCATCTACTAACAAAATATCCCCAGTTATAATTCTATCGGCTAAAACAATCTTCCCATTTTTTAAAAGCATTTTTTCCATGAATTTCATCTCCTTTAAGATTGAATTAAAAAAACATATTCTTTTCTTTATAATAATATTTTATTACATTTTCTCTTTTTTCTCAATAGTTTTTTAATTCTTCCCCAAAAAGAAAGCTCCATGTATATATAATTTCCCTTAATAGATTTTAAAATTTTCATATTAACTTACCCTTCTATATTAAAGAAAAAATTAGATTTCATCAACATTATCCATTTCTTCTGAAACTTCATCATACCCTTCAGAAATAACACTTTCCTCTTCACTTGTATCATCTAAATTTTTTTTATTTAAAGATATTTTATTTTGATCTTCTTCAATTATTTCTAAAACTTTTCTTTCAATCTCTTCAAATAACTCTTTTTCATTTTCTAATCTAGTTTTTACATTTTCCTTTCCTTGTCCAAGTCTAATATCTCCAAAACTAAACCAAGCTCCTGATTTTTGGACTATATCATTATCTAAAGCTATATCCAATACCTCTCCTACCTTTGATATTCCCTTACCATACATAATTTGGAAAGATGCCTCTTTAAATGGTGGAGCTACTTTATTTTTTGTAATTTTTACTAAAGTTTCATTTCCTATAACTTCATCACCTTGTTTAACTTGTCCAACTCTCTTTACTTCCATTCTAACTGAAGCATAGAATTTCAAAGCTTTTCCCCCAGTAGTTGTTGTTTGAGGTCCGAAACCAAAACCACCTATCTTATCTCTAATTTGGTTTATAAATATCATTGTTGTCTTTGATTTATTTAAAGTTGCTGTTAATTTTCTAAGAGCTTTTGACATAAGTCTAGCTTGAAGCCCCATCTGTTGATCTGACATCTCTCCATCTATCTCCACTTTAGGAACAAGAGCTGCTACTGAGTCAACTACAATTATATCCACAGCATTTGATCTAACTAAAAGATCAGCTATCTCCAATGCTTGTTCTCCATAGTCTGGTTGAGAGATCAAAAGTTCTTCTACATCTACTCCTAGAGCTTTAGCATACACAGGGTCAAGAGCATGTTCAGCATCTATAAAAGCTGCTACACCACCATTTTTTTGTGCCTCTGCTACTATATGAAGAGCTATTGTTGTTTTACCTGAACTCTCTGCTCCATACACCTCTATCACTCTACCTCTAGGAACACCTTTTACACCTAAAGCTAAATCAAGGTTAATACTTCCAGTAGGTATTACTTCTATATTCATGCTTAGATTTTCTCCAAGCTTCATTATTGAACCTTCTCCAAACTCCTTAGAAATCTGTTTTATAGCATTTTCCAATGCTTTCTCTTTACTTGTATCTTCAACTTTTTTTGCTGACATTCTTATCACCTCTTATTTATAACTTATTTATAAATATTTATATATAGATAATATCATATTTTTTTTTATTTGTCACTCCTTTTTTACTTTTAGACATATTAATTTTTCCCTCTTTACTAAAAATTCTTTTGTGCTATAATCAAATTTGGAAAAGAACTTTTTTATTTGGGGGATAAAAAATGAATTTAAATGTATTAAAAAAATATTCACTTTGGATATTTTCAATATTGGTTAACTCTTTTGGAAACTTTATGTTAATAAAGGGAGATATTGGTAGTGGTCCATGGGTAGCTGCTAGTATGGGAATTGCAGATGCTTTTACTTTACAAGTAGGAACTTGTACTATTATTTTAAATTTTTTAATCTATATTCCTATTACTATTATCAGTAAAAAACTAAATGTTTTCAAACTCCTTGGCTCTTTCTTTGTTGCTTACATCTTTGGAATATTTCTTAATTTTTTCTTAAACAGTTTAAGTTGGGTACACCCAGAAACTTTAATAACTAAAAGTTTATTTTTTATTATTGGTAACCTTATTCTCTCTTGTGGAATATCTATATATTTAAGATTAAATATAGCTGTAAATCCCTTTGATCAATTTTTAAAAACTGTCAATGATTATTTAATACCTGATATGAAAAAAGCTAACTATGTTTACTTAGGTGTTCCTTTTATTATTGCTTTAATCTTTGGAGCTTACAACAGAAGTTTACCGGGAATTGGAATAGGAACTCTTATTATGTTACTTTTCAATGGAAATTTTATAAAATTTTTCAATAAAAAAATCGTCATTCCTCAGCATATTCTTACACCTCGTAGATATATGTAATTTTTTGTTATCTGTGATTTTTTATGATATAATATATAATAATTTGTACAGGAGGGTTATATGAAAAATATATTAGTTACTGGTGGAGCTGGGTATATCGGTAGCCATGCTACTGCTGAACTTCTTGATTCTGGTTATCAAGTTGTAGTTGTTGATAGTTTAGAAAACGGATTTATGCAATTAGTTGATAAAAGAGCAAAATTTTATAAAGGAAATGTTCAAGATAGTGCTTTAATGGATAAAATATTTAGTGAAAATAAGATAGATGCTGTTATGCACTTTGCTGGTTATATTAAAGTGCCTGAAAGTGTTGTTGAACCTAATAAATACTATATGAATAACACTTATACTGTTATGTGTCTACTTGAATCTATGAGAAAAAACAGTGTAAAAAATATTGTTTTCTCATCTACTGCTGCTGTTTATGGAGATGTAAAAGAACCTGAACCAGTAGATGAAAATCACTCTAAAGAACCTATCAACCCTTATGGAATGAGTAAATTAATGTCTGAAAGAATTATTATAGACTGTGCTAAAGCTTATGGTTTTAACTACTCTATATTTAGATATTTCAATGTTGGTGGAGCACATGAAAAACATGATATTGGACAGATGGGAGAGGGAATTACAGCTTTAATCCCACTTATTTTAAAAGCTGCTAAGGGAGTTATTCCTAAACTTTCAATATATGGTAATGATTTTGATACAAAAGATGGAACTGGAGTAAGAGATTATATTCATGTTGTAGATTTAGTAAGAGCTCACATTCTATCTTTAAATAAACTTGCTAAAAATGAAAGTGGTATCTATAATCTTGGAAATGGAAATGGATTTACTGTTCTTGAAATGCTAAATGCTGCTAGAAAAGTTACAAAAATTGATATTCCTGCTGAAATAACTGGAAGAAGAGCTGGAGATCCACCTTGTGTAATAGCATCTAGTAAAAAAGCTATTGCTGAACTTGGTTGGAAAGCTCAATATACAGATGTAAAAGATATTATTAGAACTGCATGGGAATGGAATCAGAAGATAAACTAATGGACAAGCCTATTTTAACTTTATATTACCAATATGTTGGAAATACTCAATGGTTTAAAGAGGAGTTTCTAGCTAAAAAATATAATGTTTTAAAATATCTTCTTCCTGTTAAAGATAAAAAAGATAGTAACTTTATTATACAAGTTTATCTTGATCCAAATAATGATAAAAATAAGCTTGTTTCATTTCATATTCAAGAAAAAGTATTCCATTTATTTAGTGTAAATAAAACACTTGGAGAGAAATTAGTTTTTTCTCAAGAACAATTCTCAAAACTTTTTGATTTTCTTAAAGAAACTTTTATAGAAAAAGAGGACTAAAAAAAGGGGCTGTTAAAAATGTAACAGCCTCCTTTTTTATTTATATCTCTATCTCTCTTATTTTTTTCTTTGATTTCAAATGGCTTGCTATATATACAAATGGTGTATCAAATACAGCAACTATAAACTTCATAAAATATGTAGTTATAAAGATTTCTAATAGTACTTCTTTAGGATACACTCCCCAGAAAGCTATAATTGTAAATAAGCTGTTGTCAATAAGTTGACTTACCATTGTACTCATATTATTTCTTATCCAAATATGTTTTTTCTCACTAAATCTCTCTCTCCATTTTTCATATGCCCATATATCATGGCTTTGTGATACCCAGTAAGATATAAGTGAGGCTATAACTATTCTTGGCATAAAATCAAAAATTCTTTTAACACCATTAAAAGTAAGTATTCCCTCTTCCACATCAGATGGAGTGAAGTTTACAGCTATCTGCATAATAACTGTCATCACTATCAGAGAGAAAAAACCAATTTTTACAGCTCTTTTAGCATACTCTCTTCCATAATTTTCTGCTAAAATATCTGTAACTAAGAAACCACCAGCATATAAGATATTTCCCAATGTAGTTCCAAAACCAAAAAGGTCAACTAACATAACAACTTGAATATTAGCTAATATTGTTGAAATTGGTATCCAAATATACAACCCTATTCTTCCAAATCTAACATAAGCAAAAAGAATTGCCAAAAAGTTTACTATTAGCATTCCTGCCCAAAGCATCTCATTTCTCATTTTCCTTTTCTCCTCTATATTATTATTAAAAATATTAGTTACTGTTCAAAAACTCCCAAATCTTTATTATCAATTAAAAGTTCTACTCTATCATCATCCATCAAATATAAATAATTTTCTACAAACCATTTTACAAGTTCATTGTCTCTTTTAACAACAGTTCCATTATCTATAAAGATATTAATTGTAACCCCTTTAAAATATTTTAAAGCTGTTTCAATATCTGATTTTATCATTTCCCTTGTCTGTCCCTTTGTACAGATTAAAAGACATACAGAGTAAAGCTCTTTTCCTAAAAACTCTAAATCTTTTTCATTAACTTTAAAATTTTTATTGTAAACTCCTATTCTAAAACCGTTATCAAAAGTTTCCATTCCCATTCTAAAACGAATTTCTACTCCATCAAAATAATCTCTAATTTCATTTAATCTTTTAATATATCCATAATAGATTTCAAAATATAGAGTTTTAATATTCTTTTCTTTGACAATTCTTTTAATTTCAGCAAGGGTATTTTTTGTAATTTCAAAAACTGAACCTGAGTTTATAACTTCAAGAACACCATACTCCCCAGTTATCTCTTTTAGAACTTCAAAATTTACTTTATCAATCTCATTTTCATCAGTTGAATTATCTTCAATGTAGTTACAAAAACTACACTTTCCATATTTACATGGAAAACTTTTTAAAAGAACTATCTCTCTTTGATGTTTACCTGTAATTTTATTATATCTAATTCCCATATCTTCTCCTATGTTAAAATTTTCCAAATAAAAAAGCAGAGAAAATTTTCCCTGCGTAATAATAAAAAAAGACTAGTTTTTTATAGATGGTTGTTATCACGCTAGGACATCTCCCTCTTTTATGAGGACTTTGTGAATATTAAATTGCACTATATTTTAAACTTAAATTGGTATTTTGTCAACAAAAAATTATTTCAATGTAAAAAGGCTAAGCAAATTATTAATCTGCCTAGCCAACTTTCTATTTTAAATTTAAAATGTTTTCTAAATAAACAGCTACTCCCTCTTCCTCATTAGTTAATGCTCTTGTTGAAAATGCCTCTTTTAAAGTAGTCATACCATTTTCCATAACTACTGGATGCCCAGCAGCAGCTAACATAGAGTAATCATTTTCTCCATCTCCAAAGGCAATAATCTCATCAATAGGAATATTAAATTGTTTAGAGATAAATTCTATTGCATTTCCCTTGCTACAATTTTTATCAACAATATCCATACAGTTAGGCTGAGTTATAGTTACATCTATTTCAGGTGCAAACTCTTGTTGTAATACAAAATCTTTTAATTTTCTAAGAGCTTCCTCATCTTGTCTAGCTATTATTTTAAACATTTCAGGAAAATTATCTCCATTTCCAAGTTCAATTATATCAAAGATTCCACTTTCCACTGTCAAAACAGGATTTTTTTCTCTATCATCTAAATAAAGATTTCTATGTGAAAATCCATTATAATTTACCTTGTTTTCTCTAAGAAAAGTTATAACTTTTTTTACAACTTCACTTTTCATAGGGTTAGAGTAAATAAGATTTTCATCTTTATCATAAACATTTGCTCCGTTATTACAGATCGAAAATATTTTTATCCCTAAATCTTGTTGAAATTTTTTAATAGAGTGTTGGCTTCTTCCTGAAGCAATAGCAAAATCTATCCCTTTAGAATAAGCTTCCCTTAAAATTTTTTTAGTTCTCTCTGTAATCTCTTTTTTTTCATTTAGTAGTGTTCCATCTAAATCTGATACTATTAATTTCAAACTCTTTCCTCCTAGATTTTAATTTTTGTCCATTTCCCACTGTCAAAACGTTTTTTTCCTAAAATATATCTCATAGTCTGATCAGCAAACAATGCTATCCATGCTCCTTTAAGTCCTAAATTAGCTGGGAAACATAATATCCATGCAAGCCCTGGTCTAATTAAAGCTATACTTATAAATGAGATTAAGGCAACAAATTTTGTATCCCCTGCTCCACGTAAGCAACCATTATATACAGTTTGTGAAGTTTGGGCATGTGTTGTAAAAGCTATTATAATCATTATCATTCCTCCAAGAGAAACAATATGTTCTTCACTATTAAATAGCATTATAATCTGTTTACGAGCTAAGATAAATACGAAGAATAAAACAGTTGATACAATAAATGCCATTCTCTGTCCAGTTTTACCATAAATTTTAGCTTTATCAGGTCTTTTAGCTCCTAAATTTTGCCCTACAAGTGAGGCAGCAGCAGCACTTAATCCATCTCCAAAACAGAATGAAAGGTTAATAACATTCATACATATTTGATGAGTTGCAAAGGCAATAGTTCCTAAAGCAGCTACAATTATAGCAAAGGAAAAGAAACCTATTCTCATAAACACCTGCTCTACTACTGAACTTCCACTGATACTAAGAAAAGCTTTCATAGTAGCTTTATCAAATTTCCAATTTCCTTTTCCTCTTAAATCTAAAATTCTTGTATTGTAATAAACTGAAAATACAGACATTAAAAACCCAACTATACTTCCAAGAGTAGTTGCTATTGCAGCTCCTCTTACCTCTAGTCTAGGAAATATCCAAACTCCATTTATTAAAAAATAGTTAAATATTAAGTTAACTATATTGGCTACAACATTGGTTCTCATAGAGATTTTTGTATTTCCTACTCCCCTTTGAGCAGCATTAATTGTTAAACTTAGAGAGGTAAAAACTATACTTACCATTAAAATTTTATAATAGGCAACAGAATCATTTATAACATCTTCCCCTGCTCCAGCAAATAACATAATTTCATTAGCAAAAATATAACCTGAGATAGCCATTATTAAAGAGATTATAAAAGAGAGAATAATTGATTGTTTTAAGCAACTATTAGCTCCTTTAAAATCTTCAGCTCCCTTTCTTCTTGCTACAATTGCTGTTACTCCAACATTTAGAGAAAATATCATTGCTAGAAGTACAAACTTTGGTTGATTTGTCAATCCAACAGCAGCTATTGCTTCAGCTCCCAATCCCCCAACCATCATTATATCTATTGATCCTACTAAACTTACCAAAACAGCTTCAAAGGCACATGGCCAAGACATATTAAAAGAGTTTTTGTAAACCTCTCTAGTTGTAGGTAGGCTTCCTAAAATCTCATCTTTTTTTAGCATATAATCTATTGAAAAAAAGCGTTTTAACAAATTACCCATAAAATTCCCCCTAAAACAAAAGTATTTTGTGATGTTTTATACTTTGAACTGCCCTTTTTTACAATAATATTATACTAAATATTTAAAAAAAAGAACAGTACAATCTTAAGAAATTTATTTTCTAGACATTTTTTAGTAATTAGAATTTAAAATGAACACTCTTAAAAAAAATAAAAATAAAATATTTTTAAAATTTATGATATAATAAGCATGAAATACAAAAAAAATAGGGGTTGTTTTATGAAGATTATAATTGTCGGAGCAGGAAAAATTGGGGAATTACTTTGTAAAGATTTAGCTAGTGAGGGAAATGATATAACTCTAATAGAGCAAAATGCTAAAATTTTAGATAGAGTTCTTTCTTCATCAGACATTATGGGGATTATGGGAAATGGTGCTAACTGTGATATCTTAACAGAAGCAAATGTAAAAGCATGTGATGTTTTTATAGCAGTTACACAATCTGATGAGATAAATATCATATCATCAGTTATGGCCAAAAAGCTTGGAGCTAAATATAGTATAGCTAGAGTTAGAAATCCAGAGTACTTTACTCAAATGCAGTTTATGAGTGAATCTTTAGGAATAGATGCAATGCTGAATCCTGAAGCTGAATCAGCTTATTGTATAGCAAAAAACTTAGAGTTTCCAACTGCATTAAATGTAGAAACTTTCTCAAGTAACAAAGTAAATATTGTAGAGTTAATGGTTGAAGAGAATAGTTATTTAGATGGACTAAAACTTTTAGATTTTAAAAAGAATAAAAATTTTAAAGGTATCTTAGTATGTATAGTTAAAAGAGGAAAAGATATATATATTCCTACTGGAAACTTTGTTTTACAAGCAAAAGATAAAATATATGTAACTGGAATTCAAAGTGATCTTTCTAATTTCTATAAATCTTTAGGACATGTAGAGGAACGTATAAAATCAGTTGTTATCGTTGGTGGAGGAAGAATCACTTATTACTTAACATCTATTCTTTTAGAGAGAAAAATTGATGTTAAAATTATTGAGTTAAATGAGGATAGAGCTAAAAAGCTTAGTGAAACTTTTGAAAATGCTATAGTTGTCCATGGAAATGGAACTGATAGTGATCTTTTAGAAGAGGAAAGATTTGATAAATATGATGCTTGTGTTTCTCTTACAGGAATAGATGAAGAAAATATTATTATTTCAATGTATGCTAATAAAAAAGGAATTAAGAAAAACATTACAAAGATAAATGGAATCAGCTTATTTAATGTTTTAGAGTTAGTAGGACTTCAATCAATTGTAACTCCTAAAAAGATAGTTGCAGATAATATAGTAAAAATTGTTAGATCCTTAGCTAGCTCACAAAAAGAGGACAATATAGAGACTCTTTACAGAATAGCTGATAACAATGTTGAGGCCATAGAGTTTAAAGTACCAGAAGATAGTTTAGTTAGTGGTATACCTTTAAAAGATCTAAATATCAAAAAGAATCTTCTTATTGCTTATATTATTAGAGAAAATCAACTTATTTTCCCAGGAGGAAATGATACTATTGAAGCTGGAGATAGAGTTATTATAATAACTACTGAAAAATATCTTAATAATATAAATAAAATTTTAGAATAATGGGGAAGATAGAGAATGAATAATAAAATGATACTATATATAATAGGACAAATATTAAAGTTGGAAGCTGTTTTTATGATAGTTCCATTGATACTTAGTATTGTGTATAATGATGGTAAAAATGTTGTTTTTGCTTTTTTAGCTACAATAATATTGTTATTAGTGATTGGAATTCCATCCTCTCTTAAACTACCTAAAAATCAAAAGATTTTTGCTAAAGAGGGATTGATTATAGTTGCTTTTTCTTGGATAATTCTCTCAATTTTTGGAGCTTTTCCTTTTGTTTTTAGTAGAGAGATTCCATCATTTATAGATGCTTTCTTTGAAGTTGTAAGTGGTTTTACAACTACTGGAGCAAGTATATTAACAGATGTAGAAGCTATGAGCAAATCTTTACTATTTTGGAGAAGTTTCACTCACTTTGTTGGTGGAATGGGAGTTTTAGTTTTAGCACTAGCTATTTTACCTAAAAATAGTAACCAGTCACTACATATAATGAAAGCTGAAGTCCCTGGTCCTACCTTTGGAAAATTAGTAGCAAAGATGTCTTATAACTCAAGAATTTTATATTTAATCTATATTTTTATAACTTTAGTTGTAACTATTCTTTTAAAACTTGGAGGATTACCTTGGTTTGACTCTATTCTTCACGCTTTCGGAGCAGCAGGAACTGGAGGTTTCGGTATAAAAAATAATAGTGTTGCCTTTTATAACAGTGCATATGTAGAATATGTATTAGGAGTTGCAATGCTTCTATTTGGTATGAACTTCAACCTATTTTATGCTCTACTTTTGAAAAATTTTAAGCAAGTGTATAAAAATGAAGAGTTAAGATATTATTTACTAATAGTTTTTGGAGCTATTGTTCTAATTGCTTTTAACATACACTCAATGTATGATGATTTTTCAACAATGATAAGAGATATTTTCTTTACAGTATCTTCTATTATAACAACAACAGGATTTTCTACTGCTGACTTTGATAAATGGCCAGTATTCTCTAAAACAATATTGTTATTAATAATGTTTGTAGGAGGATGTGCAGGTTCTACTGCTGGAGGATTAAAAATATCGAGAGTTTTACTACTTTTCAAAAATGTAGTAAATGAATTCAAAAAAATAGGAACTCCTAATAGAGTTATAAGTTTAAGAATGGATGGTAAGGCTGTACCTAAAGAGTTATTAGAAGGAATTAATGTATATTTAGCAATATATATCACTATATTCTTAATTTTAATCTGTTGTGTTTCTCTTGAAATGCCAGATTTTGTATCAGCATTTAGTGCTGTAACTGCAACATTTAATAATATAGGTCCAGGAATGGGAGTTGTAGGTCCTACTTGTAACTATTCTGCTATCTCTCCTATAAATAAAGTGATATTATCTTTTAGTATGTTATTAGGAAGATTAGAGATATTCCCAATACTATTCCTATTTTCTCCTAATCTCTATAAAAGAAACACAAAATATTAAAAATTTAAAAGGATTTTGTTCATGCAATTAGTATATTAAAAGAAGGGGAAATAAAATTTGGAGGTCAAAATGAAAAAATTACTTTTATTGCTTACTTTAATGGCTTTTACTGCTTGTGGTGGACAGAAGAAAATTGTAGTTGATTCACTTACTTATGAAAAAAATGGTGATAACTACTCTTACAAAATTGAGATTCCTCAAATAAAAGGGATAAGAAACAAAGAGATAGAAGAATTAAATGTTGAATTATCAGAACTTGCTGATAGCACTATTGAAAGTATGGTAAATGGATTGGAAGGTAGCCCTGCTGAATATATTGAGAGCTATCAAACATTTGAAAACGATTTTGGTATAACTTCGATTTTATTAGAAACTTATTCAATAGGAGAAAATGATGCTAATGGAATTCAAGCATCAGAATCTATAAATATAAAAAATTCTAATGGTTCTTTTGTAACTTTTGATTCTTTCTTTAAAGAGGGAGCAAGGGAATATATAATTAATCAGATAGAAAATATTATAAATAAAACTAGTGGAAAAATAGTTTTAAACTCTAATGGAGAAGAGGTTGCTTTCTTTGAAGATGTAGAGATAAACTTAAATGATTCTGCTATGTATTTTGAAGGAAATGATATCTGCTTTAAATTTGATATGTATGAGTTAGCTCCACATTCAGAGGGGCAACCTATAATAAAATTTCCTAAAGAGGAGTTAAAAGAGTTTATAAGATAAAAGAACTAGCTACTTTCAGCTACGTAGTTACAGAAAATTAAAAATCAGCTAAAAATTGGGGCTGTTGCAAATTGATGATTTTATATTTTAATTTGCTCAGCTTCTTTTTATTTTTACAAAGTAATTATTCAGCTATCAATTAAAAAGTAATTTTCCTTAACATCAAGTTGGTGTAATTTGGAAGTGAATACTAGAAACCCTTAACGAAATGCAGTTAAGAAAATGCAACAGCTTCTTTTTAATTAAATATTCTGATAATCTTTTATGAAGATTAAAAGGCTTTGCTCACTTTTTATCTTTTCCTAATTTAATAGATAAAATATAAGTTCATAAGAGCTTTTAAAAAAGTAAAAGAACACTCTCATTGTAGTGCCTCTCCGTCTTATCTGTCTAAGATTTTAGGTGCAGTACACATATGAAAGTGTTCTTAAAATATAGAAAAGTATTTAGGAGCTTAAATTAAAAAATTTTTATCTCTTTCTTCATAAACATAAGTTCAATTTCACTATCTTTTCCAAATAACTTATTCTCTCCTCTGTTTAAAAGATCAACTAAAAATTCCACATTATTTTTTACAACTGTATATCTAATAATATTACCTGTTATCATAAAATCTTTTATGTGAGCTTTAGTAGTGCAAAAATTCTCCTCTTGGTAATTTCTTCCCTCTTCTCTTACATATATTGACTCAGGACGTACAGCAACTATTTTACCCTTTATACCAAATATCTTCTCTGCATCTTCACCTTTAAAGATATTATAGTTTCCAATAAAATCAACCATAAATTCATTGGCAGGGTTTGTGTAGATCTCTTCAGGAGTTCCAAACTGTGAAATCTCCCCTTTATTCATAACAAACACTCTATCTGAAACAGCTAGTGCCTCTTCTTGATCATGTGTTACAAAAATTGTTGTTATTCCCAATTGCTTTTGAATCTTTCTCAACTTATCTCTCAAACTTTTTCTTATTTTAGCATCCAGAGCTGATAGTGACTCATCAAGAAGAAGTATTTTAGGTCTTGTTATCAAGGCTCTAGCAAAAGCTACCCTCTGTTGTTGTCCCCCAGAAAGTTCATTAGGATAATAATTCTCTTTTCCATTTAGTTCAACCATATCTATAATACTTTTTATCTTTTCATCATAATCTTTTTCTTTTTTCATTTTAAGACCAAATTCTATATTCTCCCAAACTGTCATATTTGGAAAAAGAGCATAGTTTTGAAAAACCATTCCTATGTGTCTATCTTTTGGTAAAGTATTTGTCATATCTTTATTATCAATAAATATTGAACCGTTATCTATTGAATTAAGCCCTGCTATACATCTTAAAAGAGTACTCTTTCCACACCCTGACGGACCTAAAAGAGTTATAAACTCTCCCTCTTCAATATTAAGACTTAGATTTTTCAATACCTTAGTATCTCCAAATGATTTTTCAAAATTCTTTATTTCAACAAAACTCATCTATTAATCCTTCCTTTTTACCTTTGATTTTGATATTTTCTCAATATTTACTGCAATAAATGTCACTGCAAATATAAATAGAAAAAACAGAGTTACCATTGCACTTGTAAAGTGTCCACTTTTTCCCTTCATATTGTAAAGATAAACTTGAAGTGTTTCAAAACTTCCACCAATAAGCAAGTTAGCATACATAAATTCTCCTAAAAGAATAGCAAAGCTAAGTATTCCAGAACTCATTATCCCTTTTTTTAAATTTGGAAGAATAACATATCTAAATGCTTCAAAGTTTGTTCCACCTAAAATATTTACAGTTTCCACAAGACTTTTCAGATGAAGTGCATCAAGACTGTTCTTTATCCCTCTATATATAAAGGGAAATGCCACAGAGAAATATGCCCCAATAATTATAAGAGGAACACCAAATACTCTTACATTTACTCCAGAATAAACATTCAAAAGTCCAACTGCAAGAACAACAGCAGGAACCATAAAAGGTAGAAGTGAGATAAACTCTATCACTTTTAAAACTTTAGGAAAGTAGTAAGCTGATATTACTATTGATGGAATTATCACAAACATACTCACTAAAAGAGATACAATTCCTATTGCAAAACTTCTTTGAAGAGAGACTAGAAATCTTAAATCAGTAAAAAGTGCTACAAACCATTTTAATGTAAATCCATCTGGTAAAATTGTTGCCCCCCAACTGCTACTTAAAGAGTAAAGAATCGTTCCTATAACAGGAATAGAGAGAAAAAATAGTATTATTCTTGTAATAATATAGTGTTTTCTACTATCTCCCATCTATCTCTCCTCCTTTCTAAATCTATTGTTTTGTACAAACTTCTCATTTATAAAAAATACAATCAGTATCATAAGTATCAAAAGAACTGCAAGAGCTGAGGCTAAATTTGGTTTTAAAATTACATCTCCAGAAATCAAAGCTCCTATCCTTATAGGGATAATATTATAGTTTGATACCATTATTCCATAGGCAGTTGCATAAGCTCCAATAGCATTTGTAAAAAGAATTATCCCTGTTCCAATAATAGAAGATTTTAAAATTGGAAACCCTATTCTTCTCCAATAATCAAACTTCCCTCCTCCTAAAAGGCTACAAGCTTCCTTCCATCTTTCATCAAGAGAATCAAAGGCAGGATATAAAAGCAGTGTCCCTAAAGGAATTTGAAAATATGTATATACAAGTATCAATCCATATTGAGTATAGATATCAAACCCTTCTATTCCTAACTTTTGTAAGATAATTGTCATCGCCCCATTTGCCCCTAAAATTATTATAAAGGCAAAGGCAAGGGGAAGTCCTGAGAAATTTGACATCATATTTGAGTATAAAAGCACATTCTCTCTAATCTTCTCATTAAGTCTACTTATTGAGTAAGCCAATTGAAATGATACTAACATTCCAAATATTGTTGAGAGAAGTGAAACTTTTATACTATTGTAAAATCCCTGTCTATAAAATTTACTTTGAAAAATATATTTATAGTTATAAAGTGAATATACACTATCTCCATCAGCTCTAAAACTTCCCTCTATAACTGAAAATATGGGAACGACTAAAAAGAATATAACTATCAATAGAAGAGGAATTAAAAACAATCCATATTTAATCTTCTCCTTTGTTTTCCTCTTCATTTTTAATACCCCCTATAAAAAGTCTCAGCTCTTTTTTTCATCTCATCTGTTCCTATTCCTAAAATAGAAGTGATAATTGATGTAACATAGATCTGTTCTATCTCTTCACCTAATTGTAAATCTTTTTTATCATTTATTACCCAAAGAGGAACTTCAGCTTCAAGCTTATCTTTTCCACTGTGCATTCCATCAACACTCATTCCATGATCTGAAGTTACTATAATAGTGTACCCCTCTTCTATCCATTTTGGAACAAATGTAGATAGAAGATTATCAGCTACTCTTACACTATATCTATACTCTTTACTATCTGAACCAAATTTATGCCCAGCATCATCAATATTCATTGAGTGTATCATTAAAAAATCTGGATTGTACTTTTCTCTTATATATTCTCCATCAACAAATACAACTTCATCTGGATAATGATCAAGTGTATAGAATCTTCCATGTTGAATATTTTTATTTTCATCATTTGTAGTTGTATCTTTAATCTTGTTGAAAGGTATTGAATTATAAAGTTCACTTAACCAATAATACCCTGATACCCCTGTAACAAGCCCTGCTTCCCTGCATAATGAAAAGATATTTTTCTCCTTTGACATAATTGGAGTCCCATTATTAAGGACTCCATGTTCAATAGGCTTTTTTCCTGTCAATAGTGTTTCATATAGAGGCTTTGAAAGAGAAGGCATCTCTGAAAGAACTTTCAGAAATTTTGCTTTTCCCTCTCTTTCAAGAGCTATCATATACCCCATATACTCTGAATTTTTATAGTTTAATCCATCTAAAAGGACAAATATTACCCTATTTTTTTCTTCTATAATAGTTTTATACATAACAGTTTTATAAAGCTTATTTATTTACTTTATAAATTACCTCCTCTTGCCATAATTGAGAGATATTTTCAGATGTTTTTTTCCAAGCATCAAAATCTTTTACAGGTCTTGCATTTTTGTATTGTTCATTTGGAAGAAGTTTTGCTTTTACATCTTCAGGAAGTACAACACCTGTTCTGATAGGTTTTGCATATCCTTCAGCAAGATTGATTTGTCCCTCATCACTTAAAATAAACTCTCTAGTAAGTTTTGCAGCATTTGGGTGTTTAGCATATTTATTGATTATTGTTGCATAACCACTTGTTAATGATCCATCAGATGGAATTAAAACTTCAAATTTTTCTCTATCAATTTGATCTCTGTAGTTAAGTCCGTTAAAATCCCAAACAAGTCCTACTTCAACTTCTCCCTTTTCAAGATTTGCTATCATAGGGTCATTTAAAAGAAGTCTACCTTGTTCAGCCATCTTACCAAAATAATCTATGGCAGGTTGAATATTTCCTTCATCTCCTCCTAAAGCAAAGGCTGCTGCAAGAACTGAATTTGTAGCTTGAGATGCAATTCCAACAGCTCCCACTGTTACTTTAGCATTGCTTTCTCCAAGTTCTTTCCAAGATGTAGGAATATCTTTTACAAGTTCTTTATTTACTATGAAAGCTATTGTTCCTGTGTAACCTATTACCCAATGTCCATCTTTATCTTTTGCCCATTCAGGAATCTCCTCCCAAGTTGTAGGTTTGTATGGTTGTGTTACTCCTTGAGCTACTGCAACAGTTCCAAACTCATAACCTATATCTCCAATATCTGCTGTGGCATTTTCTTTTTCAGCTTTAAATTTTGCTATCTCCTCAGCACTTGACATATCTGTATCTACATGTTTTAAACCATATTTTGTATTTATATCTTTCCAAGTTCCTACCCAGTTTGCCCAAGCATCTGGCATTCCAACACTGTTTACCTCTCCCTCTGCTTTTGCTGCTGTTGTTATCTCTTCTAAAGTCATAGGAGTTTTTACAGCAACCTCTTGTTTTGTCTCCTCTTTACTTCCACAACCAGCAAATGCCCCTAAAATCATAATTCCAAGTAGTAATTTTTTCATCTTTTAATTTCCTCCTATTTTAATCTTTAATTATAAATCTCTATACTCTACTTTTCTCTTTTCAAATGTACAAAATTTTTCAAAACCGATCTCTTTTAATTCCTCTCTCGCCTTATCAAAGTCTTTCATTATATCTGAGGCTTTGTGAGCATCTGATCCCATTGTAATTATTTTTCCCCCAAGCTCCTTATATCTCTCTAGATTTCTTCTGCATGGATGAAAATCTTTTAAACCATATCTCAATCCTGAAGTATTCAATTCAATTCCTATGTTTTTCTTTATAAGTTTTATAAAAATTTGATCAATAATCTCTTTGTGTAGCTCAAAATTTATCTCTCTATAATCATTGTGAAATGCTTTTCCATATCTATTTATAAAATCAAGATGTCCACATACATTTATTCTTGGAAATAGTTTTATTGTTTCTAAAATTTCTTCAAAATACATTCTATGTGCTTCATCCTTTGAATACTTTTCAAAAAACTTTCTTCCAGCTACATTCATACCCTTTATACAATGAAAAGATCCTATTATAAAATCTATATCTTCACAATTAAAAATCCCATCGTACTTTCTTACTAACTGTGGTTGAAGTCCTAGCTCAACTCCAATTTTTATCTTTATCCTATCTCTATAAGTTTCTTTGAGTTTCTTTAAAGTTTCAATATATTTAGGAACATCTAATTCAAAAATCTTTATTCCATCTGCATAATCTAAATCAAGATGATCTGTTATAGTAATTTCATCCATTCCCAATTCAATAGCTCTTTCAGCTATGTTTTCTAATCTCTCCACAGAATCTCCTGAAAAATTACTGTGTACATGTGAATCTGCTTTATACATATTTTTTCCTCCTTACTTTATGGAAAAATTTTATAGTAACAAGGTTAAAAAAATATTTATACAGTGTAAAATTAAAGTGAAAAATTTTTTTCATAAAAAAAGATAATTTCTTAGGGTTTACCTGTTGAATTTTTTTATCAAAAGGAATATAATTAGGTTGCTGAAGACTTAGGAGATGGTTTTAATGAAAGAACATAAATACGTAAACTTTAGTCAAGAATACGATGTACACTACATCATCAATAAATACCCAAAAAAAGAACATGAGGCTGTAAAAGAGTATCTTGAAACTTTAAAAGGTCAAAAAACTCTTACTCATGATGACGTTTTTGCTCTTATTGAAAAAAATTTGAAATTCAAAAAAATAGCTAAATAGGAACTATTTATTTATTTTATTATTTTAAATTTAGATCTTCAGTATAAAGAAAAGGAGTTGTAGCAATCATTTGATATACTATAACTCCTTTTAATTTTAGTATCTGTAAAATCCTTTATGCTCAAATATTGATGTTTTAATTACTCTGTTATCTGATCCACTTTTTTCCTCTATAACTTTTCTAGCTGTACTTGAATAGATAGGTATCATATTATTTTCTTTAACAAAATTTACCATATTATAAGTTGTACCCCATTCACCTTGTATTAAAATATAGTCCCCTGCTCTACCATTTTTAAGTAAAAAATCTTTAAAAACTTGTATATCTGTTTCAGGAGTTATATTTTGCCAAATGTATAACAACTCTTTAGGTAAATATATTATCTCATTACATTGAAGTTTTTCATTAGCATCTTTTAATTGTTGTGGTGTCAACTGGTGTGAAAATAGTAAAATTAATTTTTTATCCATTGATTTTCTCCTTTACTCTTATCTTTATACACTTATATTACAACAAAGATATTACCTAATTTTTAAAAATCTTACCTTTTTTACAATCCTATCTAATATAAAAATCACTATTTATAGTAAAAGCTCTCTCCCTACTATTGAAATTTATAAACTCTTCTGAAATAATCCCTCTCTTCTTTAACTCCCTGTCTACAATAGAATTTAAAGGTAGGACAACTTTTGTTTTAAATCTACTAAAATCCTTTTTTAATCCTTTAGAAGTTTTCTCTCTATTTTCATCTATATCATACTCATATATATTTTTCTCTGTAAGTTTAAAATTTATATTTGTAGAGTTAATAAAGTTCACAATAGGTTGAGCAAAGGCTTGCAATTTTTTTCCCCTTTTATTGAAAGCTTCCTTCATCTCATCCTCTTCAAGAAGATTGATCTCAATGTTATATTTTAAAATCTTTAAAGTATAATCTTTTAACTCAATCTCTTTAGTAGGATCCTCTTTGAAGATCTCACATATATTTAAAAAGTTAAGGGCATTTTTTATCAATTGAATATCCTCTTTATCATAATCCTCTAAACTTTCTAAATCACATTTATAAAATATAATTTTTATAAAATCATCTAAAGTCAATCTATTAATCAGATCACTCTTACCACTTAAACTGATACCAAACTCCTTTAAAATGCTTTTCTTAAAGAATTGTAGAAAACTATTTGACTCTCTATCCTTGATCTTGCTATAAAAATATTCTAAAACTAGATAAAAGTATATCTCTTTTTTATAGTAGATCTCCTCTTCAAAATCATCTATATCTTCCACATCTGCCCTTTCAATAAGCTTATCATCTCTATATTTTAATAGGGTTGTTATATCTAAGATATCAGCCTCTTGATTAATAAAATATACCCCTTGCTTTTGAATATAGGTAAATGGAAAATAGAACTCACTATTATTCAACCAAGAAAATTCTCTTTGAATCAAAGTTTTCTTATCCTTTTGCTCAAAGGAGATCAACACTAAGAGAGAGGCTAAAAACTCCTTTATCCTCTCCTTTGTAAAATCTGTAAAGTTAGGATATAAAAATATATTTTTTAAAAACTCTTCTACACCATTAAAAAACTTTTTATAATCCAAAGATGAGATATTTTCAAAAGTAAATAGTTGAGCTAATTTTTCAAAGAAAAAACTAATATCATCATTTCCTATATTTTTAAAGTGGCTACTTACAACATTATACTCTTTATTCTCTAAAGCTTCATTTAGCATAGTATATGTTTTCATACTCTCTTTTAGTGGCTCTTTCAATAGTTCCAATGTCACTGTTAAAGGTATTCTCTTTCCAAAATTTGTCTCCTCATAAAGAGAATTTTTTTCATCATACTTATATATAGGCAATTGTAATTCCTTCCAGTTAATTGAGATAAATCCTCTTTCAGATGCTAATTTATAGAAAGCTATTCCAGACATTTTTAAACCTAAAGTTATATCGAAAATAGTATTTTCTTTATTAATCTCACCTTTAATTGCTAACTCTCTAATAGTTATATAAATATCATCAATAGTATCATTTTTTATATTTTTTCCAATAACTTTTATATTAAGTTTTTCCAATTTTTCAGATATCTCTTTAAAATTAAATTTACTTTCATTAGTATATAGAAGATAAATATTTTTTATCTCTTTAAAAACTCTAAGAGATTTAAAAATAGGAAGTTCTAAATAATCTTGAGGAAGAATTTTAGATAAACTTACACAAGAAACAAGGGTATAAATCTTTTTGTCAGAAAGTATAGCCAACTTTTGTTGAGCTATTTTTTTATAATATAACTCATTTAATATTTCCTGCTCTCTCTCAATTAAAGGTTCATTCAAATGAAATTTCAGCATAATTTCAAACTCTTCTTCTGAATATTTTTCTGTTGAAAATAGTGATTCTATCTTACTTTTTATCTCTTCTCTTATCATAAATCTCCCCCTCTAAAAACAAAATTTTAATATATCATACAAACTTATTTTAATCTTTTTATACGTCCAAGTCCTATACTCTTTCTTTTTCCTAAGCAGATATTATCTGGAAGTAGAGCATTTGTTTGAAACTCCCCAGAGAAAACTAAAATTTCAGTATCTTTTTTTATAATTTTCTCCTCTTTAAACTCTCCCTTTGCTACAATTCTTTTATCTACCCAAATTCCACACATTTTAAAAAACTCTAAAATATTATTTCTCAACTGATTATCAAGGGAAAATTCCCCTTTAATATATTTTTTATAATTCACATCATTTAAAGCAAACCAAAGAGTTTCAAACTTATATTTGTACATCTTATCTGTTACCTCTGGAGTTGGAAAAGTAATTGTTATCTCTGGTTCAACATCAATTATCTCCTCACCTAACTTTATACTTTTTAACTCTTCAATATGCTCTAAAAGAATATCTCCTCCCTTATCTATACCCATTATAGCTAAGTCCCCATCTATTACCCTATATTGGATATATGAAAAATCATAGTTAAAAGATAGTTCATCTAAATGGTTATGAAACTGCACTATATTTCTAAAATAGTTACCACAATATCCTCTCAATCCCTCTGAGGCACTATTACTAAATTTTCTATCACTTTTCAAAATTATATCTACTTTTTTCATATTTTCTCCCCTATTATCTACTTAATTCTAATCTGATTATACCATGAAAATATAATAAAAAAATAGATAATTTCTTATTATTAATCTTTCCTTCTCTCCTGAATAAAAAAGTAAATCTTCTACTATTTTTAGTAAATGGAAAATATATAATAGTGACATAACAAAGGGAGAAAAAATCAAAAATTAGGAGGTAGACTATGAACAATACTAACAAAAAAATAATATTAGGGGTTGTAGCAATTTTAGGTGGAGTAATAGAAATATTAAGTGCAATAACTTCAGATGAGTAATTTAGGTAATTTTTTTTAAAAAGAGGTAATATTTTTTAACTATAATTTACACATAAAAATAAAACAAACAATGGAGGAATGAAATATGAAATACAATTTTAATGTGAATGAATTTAATGAGGAGATGTACAATGTTTTTTCTGGTTATATTGATGTTGAAAATGAAGAGATAAAAAGATTACGTAAAGAGATAGAGTTATTGAGAATGAGAAATTCTCATTTAAAAGATGAGGTAACAAAATTAAATAGAGAGAACAAAAATTTAAAGGAAAATCCTAGAAATAAAAAATACCCACTTAACTCTATAAGAGAAAGAGTGGAAAGAGAGTATGATTTTTTAAGTGAGGAAAGTAGAGAGAGTTTAATCTCTGCTGAATATATCTTTTTAAATGAAAATGAAGATATAGATTTTAGTGGAGTATATATTGGTTACATTAAACTATTTGAAATAGAGTTAAGGGGAAAATTAAGCTTAAAAGAAAATTTGACTTTTGGTAGTTTGATTGAAAAATTAGAACAAGCTAGAGTTTTCAATGGTTTAATACAAGAATTAGGTAAAAATAGAGTTATTGACAATAGAAATAGAGGAGCTCATAATGGAATAATCAAAAAAATTGAGTGTGGAAGAGTAAGAAAAGTTTTAATAGAAGAGGGTTGGTTAAGAAGAGTTGTAGAGTATTTTCAAGAGGTAGATTTAAACAACGATGAAGAGAAGTTTGAAGAGTTCTAAAAATCAACTCTATAATTTCTTTAGTCATAAAAAGATGGGAGCTGAATTTTATGTCCAGCTCCCTTTTAATTTAGATTATTTTTTTAAATTAGGCATAGTTTGTGCTAATATTTTGTCCATTTCTTCTGTCATATCTTTATTAGCCTCTAAGAATTTTTCAACATCTCCACTTATTTCAATAGTTTCAATAATATCCCCTTGTTGAACTTTATTTACTATCTCTTGATCTTCAGGAGCTACAACTTCACCAAAAATTGTATGTTTATAGTTTAACCAATCTGTTGGCACGTGAGTAATAAAGAATTGTGATCCGTTTGTTCCTGGTCCTGCATTAGCCATTGCTAATTTACCTGGCACATCAAATACAACCTCTTGTTTAAACTCATCACCAAATTGGTATCCTGGTCCTCCAGCACCTGTTCCTGTTGGGTCTCCTCCTTGAATCATAAAATCAGCTATTACTCTATGGAATTTAAGCCCGTCATAATATCCTCTTCTTGATAAGTGTACAAAGTTTGTAACTGTCATAGGAGCAACCTCAGGTAAAAGTCTTAGGTTAATATCTCCTTTTGATGTTTTTATTTTAGCATTTAATACTAAATTTTCCACTATTTTTCCCTCCTTAATATCTAACTTAGCTCCTGCTCCTTTTTTAGAATGGTATAAAAACCCTCCAACTATTATAAGTAACAAGATTACTATTTTTACCATTTTCATTTTCTCCTCCATAATTGTATCATAAATTTTTAAAAACTCTTAATCTTTTTTCATAACCTCATTATAAGTTTTTAACATCTCATCTTTTGAAACAGTTCCATAGATCTCATAATACCATTCTGAATCTAATTTTTTCTTCAATAGATCTAGTTTATCTTGAACTTTAAAAATTTTACTTTCTAGCTCTCTATACTTTTCTCTTATAGGTTGAAGTTGATATATATATTCAATCTGCTCCTCTTCCTGTATAGCATTTTTCATAAGCATAGAAACTCTTTCTTCTTCATCTAGCACCTTAGAAACTTTTTCCAAAAGATCATATTTTGTTTTTTCCAACTCTTTTTTCTCGTACTGAAAAAATCTCTTTATTACCTCTGCTCCTGAATCTCCTTTTAATTTTTCTCTCAAAGCAACTTGAGATTCAATATACTCTTTAGAAAGATTATTTTTTATCATTATATTTTCTATATGCTCTCTTATTCCTTTAAGTTCTTCCTCTTTAAACTCTTTTATTCCCTCTCCAGTAAGTCCACCATAAAGCTTTTCATACTTCTCTATAACATCTTTTTCTAGTATCTCTGCCCCTGATAGATCTCCTATCTCTCTCAACTGCTTTATCTTATTATCAGTTAATTTTAAAACTTGTAGTATAACCTCTACACAAAATTTTAATAAGTGATTATCTGTTGTTTTTTCCATCTTTCTCTCCATAATATTGGTAGTAACGACACTCAATTCCACCATTATATAATTTTCTATTTTTAGTAGCTTTCTTTCCAAAAGCTTTTTCAAACTCTTCATAAGATGTGATTATATAGTAAGACCACTTAGGAAGTCTCATTCTACAAATATCCCCTAAAAGTCCATATAATCTCTCAACTGCCTCTTTATCTAGCAATCTATCTCCATAAGGTGGGTTAGTTATTAAGCACCCTTGTCTCTCTTCCATTTCAAGATCTAAGAAGTTTTTGCACTCTAATGTTATCTCCTCTTCAACACCAGCTTTTTTAATATTTTCTCTAGCTATCTCAATAGTGTCAGCATCTATATCTGAACCAAATATTTTTACCTCTTTTTCATAGTCCTCTTGTGAAAAAGCTTCATCTCTAACCTCTATCCAATCATTTTCTGGTATGATACTCCATCCCTCTGAAACAAAGTTTCTATTTGCCCCAGGAGCAATATTTCTAGCTATCATTGCTGCCTCTATAAGAATAGTTCCTGTTCCACACATTGGATCTACTAAAGGTCTCTCTCCACCTTTCCATCTTGAAAGTTTTACAAGAGCTGCTGCCATAGTCTCTTTTATTGGAGCCTCATTTTTTATAGCTCTATACCCTCTCTTATGAAGTCCCTCTCCACTTGTATCAATCATAACTATAAAAACATCATTATGAGCTTGAATTTTAATTGCATAACGAGGTCCATCTTCATAAAAATACTCTTTCTTATATTTCTCTTTTAATTTTTCAACAATAGCTTTTTTAGTTATTCTTTGAATATCTGATTTAGAAAAAAGTTTTGATTTTACAGAACTTACCCAACTAACAGGAAACTCTCCATTTTCTGGAATATAGTTTTGCCAATCTATCTTCTTTATATTTTTAAACAGTTCATCAAATGTAAAAGCTTTAAACTCTCCCATCTTAACAAAAACTCTATCTGCACATCTCAAATGAATATTTGCTTTAGGAATATCTCTAACTGTTCCGTCAAATTCAACTCTTCCATTAAAAGTCTTTACATTTTTAAACCCTAACTCTACACATTCATCTCTCACTATACTTTCAAGTCCCATTGTACTTGATGCTATTAAAGTTATATTTTCCATTTACTCTCCTTCAAATTTGTTACTTTTTTCCTCTGCTTTTTTTAATTTTGCTAAATAAATAAGTTTAATTATTCCAAATGCTGGAACTCCGAAAAACATTCCTACTGGTCCCATTAAACTTCCACCTATAAGTACTGCTACAACTACCCAAAAAGTGCTCATTCCAACAGTTTCACTTACTATTTTTGGTCCTATTACCCAACCATCAACAGTTTGAGCTATTATCATAGCCAAAAATAGATAGAAAACTTTCATTGGCTCTGCTAATACAACTAGAAATACTGCTATAACTCCAGCTATAAAAGAACCTATATATGGAATCATATTTCCTATCCCTATCATAATTCCACTTAAAAGGGCATAGGGAACATTACAAATTAACAGTACTCCAAAAGTTACAGCTCCCACTATTCCCGATGTAATCATTCTACCCCAAACATAGTTTAGTAGTACTTGTCTTGAAGAGTTTAAAAACTCACTATACTCTTTTCCTTTTTCATTTCCAAAACATATTTTTAAAACATTATCTTTAAAATTTATAAAATATCTCTTATCAATTAAGATAAAGAATGCCAAGAAGAAACCTATAAGAAATTTTCCTAAAGCTACTAGCCACCACATAATATTCATTACAACAGTAAAACTATACTCCTGAATTTTTCCTATATTTTTCTTAAAGAATGTTATAATATTATTTTCAATCTGTTTCTCTCCAATTACCAATATATTTTTCTCTTTTAAATACTCTATACATTGTGTTATTGTGCTTCCAATCTTATCTTGCATCATTGGAAATTTACTATATAACTCTTTAAAGCTTTTTCCAAGTTCAGGTAGAACAAGCCCTATAAATCCTGCTACTAAAATTACCACTAATAAAAAAGTTAAACATACTGATTTTAATCTACTTAACTTTGTTTTTTCCTCTATCTTAGTAACTACTGGATCTAAAAATATTGTTATAAATAGAGCATAAATAACTGGTACAAGATACCCTATATAAGTAGAATATATCTCCTTTAACGCCTCATATCTTTGAAAGAAACTTTGAATTAAAATTAAAATAATCCCTATTCCTATTATCTTAAAATAGCTTAGTTTTTTATTCATCTGTAATACTCCTATCTAACTATAAAGTCTATATCATCGTTGTCTGTATTATCTTTCTTATCCCCAACTATTTTTATCAATAATCTATCAGGAACCCCTATTATAACCTCTCCTGGATCCTTTATCCAACCTTGCTTTACATTCAGTTTTAAAGGTGAGTTAGAGCTTGTAACTCTTACCATATTATCTTTAAATTTAACATTTACTCCACCAATGTTAGTGTCTACAAAAATATCTCTCTCCTCTTTTTGTAAAGGATATACATATTTTAATTCACTATCTACATATATTTCAACTTTCGAGGCTCTCTCTTGAGAAAGATTCATTATTTTTAATCCAAGCCCAGTAAAAAATATTATAAAAAAAGAATATATTATCAAATCTCCAATTTTAAAGTATTTTCTTTTTCTCTTCATACTACTCCTCTTTTATAAATTAGATACTCCTATTCTCTCTCCCATATAAACCTTTGTTTCTATTCCTTTTTGAGTATTTTCTAAAAGATCTTTATCTATCTGTATTTTTCCCTTTTCAAAAACTAAAATACAAGTTGATCCACCAAAATAGAAATATCCTTTTTCATCTCCCTTATTTACAAAAGAGTTTGCCTTATAAGTTTGAGTTATTCCCCCTACCATTGTAGCTCCAACTTCAAACATTGCTATATCTCCAAATTTTTCTGTTTTAAGAATAGAGTATTCTCTCTTGTTTTCACAGAAAATTCTAAAATTTTGTTTTACAGCATGAGTTGATACAGAATAATACCAACCATCTATAAGCTTGCTTTCACTTATATTTCCATCTGCTGGGAAGTGAAATCTATGATAATCTACTGGAGCTAATCTTATAATAACAAACACTCCATCTTCATATTTTTTAGCTAGCTCTTTATCTCTAAAAAACTCCTCTAAAGAGAATTTATCCCCTTTAACAAAAAATTTATCTTTATCTTTTATATTTTCATAAGCTAATATCTTTCCATCTGCTGGAGATATTAACACATCTTCTGAATAATCTATTTTTCTAGCTCCTGCTTTTAATTCCCTATAAAAGAAATCATTGAAAGATGTAAACTCCTCAACTTTCTTTTTAGCCTCACTGATATTTATCTCTGCTTCTTCTATAAAAGGTACAATTTTTTTACATGACTCAGGAAGTGACATTTTTTTACCATAAAACTCTGTTAAAAATTTCTTTTTAACAACAAGATTTAATGGTAATTCCCCTAATGGATTATAATATAAAAATTTAAGATACTTTTCTCCTGGAACTTTCTCTGTAAGAATCTCTCCAGTTTTTCTTTCTATATACTTTATTTTACTAAATTTCACCTTTTCTCCTTTTATTTTTATAAATTACTAGCATTTTTGTCCAAAAATTTATATAATAACATATATCATATCTTAATGGGAGGAATTTATAATATGAACAAAATAGCTCTTATAGCTCATGACAATATGAAAGATGATATTGTTGCTTTTGCTAAAAAACATGCTGATTTTTTTAAAAATTATGAACTTGTTGCCACTGGAACAACAGGGCAAAAAATTATGGATGCTACTGGTTTAAATATTCACAGATATCAATCTGGACCTATTGGAGGGGACCAACAAATCGGTGCTGAAATAGCTACTAACAACATTTTAGCTGTTTTCTTTTTAAGAGATCCTCTTACAGCACAACCTCACGAACCAGATATCTCTGCTCTTATCAGATTAGCTGACGTTCATAAAATACCAATTGCAACTAATATCTCAACTGCTGAATTATTAGTTAAAGCTTTATCACTTTAATGTCTATTATGACTCTCATCCTATTTAGAATGAGAGTCATTTTTTGTTACTTCTGATTTTATAGTTCTTATTAGATCATATTTTAATTTTATAAGATCTTCTGATAAGTCAACCTTATATTTATGAGGGTTTTCAAGTCTCTTTCTCTCCTCTGAAACTTTTTCTAAACTATCAAGATAGTATCTTTGAGATCCTAACACATCAAATAATTTTTCATATTCATCTCTTATTATCTCTCCAGATTTTACATACTCTCTAGTTAATTTTTTAACTGAATACTCTCCAGATTTTAGATTACTAAATTTAAACTCATATTTTTCATCTCTGATAGTTATATCTTTACCTTCAGTTAATTTTTCTTTATCCTTGTCATCTCTCACTAAAGTTACAAGGTCAGCATATGCTAATCCCTCTTTATCATAAATTCTGTAAACTTCTTTAAATCCTGGGTTTGATATTTTAATAATATCTTCTGATAGTTTTATAACTGGTTCTTTATCTATCTCCACAATTTTATATACTCCACCAAAACAAGGGTTTGATTTACTAACTGCTATCTCATCCCCAACACCATAGACATCAGCACAAACTCCTTGCTCTCTCAATGATCTTATTAACTCCTCATTTAATGAGTTAGTAAGGAAAATTTTAGCCTTTTTCAATCCTGCTTCATCAAGCATAGCTCTACATTTTTTAGATAGGTATGCTAAGTCTCCTGAATCTATTCTAACACCATAGATTCCATTATATGAATCATCTATTCCACAAGCTTTAAATGAATCTATTGCATTTTTTATACCTATTCCTAAAGTATTGTATGTATCTATAAGAAGTACCAAAGCATTTGATTTTCTATTTCTTCTATGTTTGATAAAAGTATCAAAAGCTTCTCTTTCAGCATGGCTTCCAACACCAAAAGTTTGTATATATGAGTGTGCCATTGTTCCTATACTTGGAATACCATATTTATACTCTGTTACTAAGTTTGAATGGCTTGTACATCCCCCTATAACTGCTGCTTTATTTCCTGCAACTGCACTATCAAAACCATGTGCTCTTCTACTTCCAAATGATGATACTTGCACTGGATAAGCTGCTCTTGTTACCCTTGATGCTTTAGTAGCTATTGCCATTTGCATATTGATTATATTTAAAATAGGTGTTTCTAAAATTTTAGCTTGAATTAATGGAGCTTTAATTGTTATTACAGGCTCATTAGGGTACACTATCTCCCCATCTCTCATAGCATACATATCCCCAGTGAATTTTATCTTTGAAAGATATTCTACTAAGTGTTCCTCGTGAATAAGTTTAGAAAAGTACATTCTCTTCTCCTCTTCACTTGTGCTATTCATAATCTCAATTAAATTGATTACCTCTTGCACTCCTGAAACAACTGCAAATCCTCCATCCTCTGTTTTTCTAAAGAACACATCAAAAACAGCCTCTTTCTCCTCCATGTGTTCCATTAAAAAAATATCACTCTCTGTGTATTGGTATCTATCTGAATTTATTACTTTTGCAAATTCTGTTAAAACTACTTCCTTATCCATATTTTTACTACCTCTTCCCTTTATTTTAATTTAATTTCATACATTTTATCTTAATAATTATATCATTTATTTTTTGTTTTTCCAAATTCTTATTGTAAAACTTGCAAAAATTCATAATTTGTAATAAAATTAATAAAAAATATGTTGAGGTGAAGGAATGAAAGCTGTTATTCAAAGAGTTAAATACTCTAGTGTTACTGTTGATGGAAAAAAAATAGGAGAGATTCAAAATGGACTTCTTGTTCTTTTAGGAGTTACTTATACAGATAGCGAAAAAGAGGTTAACTGGTTAGCAACTAAAATTAAAGATCTTAGAATTTTTGAAGATGAAGATGGAAAAATGAATTTAGGTTTAGAAGATATTAAAGGGGAACTTTTAGTAATTTCTCAATTTACTCTATATGGAAATTGCATTAAAGGACGTCGTCCAGGGTTTACTGATGCTGCTAGACCTGATCTTGCAGAGCCACTTTATGAGAAGTTCCTTGAAAAGTGTAGAAGTTTTGGTATAAAAACTGAATGTGGAGAGTTTGGAGCTGATATGAAAGTTGAGCTTTTAAACGATGGACCTGTTACTTTAGTAATTGACACAAAGGATGTAGCTAATCTTAAATAGATAAAAAGAAAAATTCTATCCTAATATCAACTAAAGCCGTAATTCACTAGAGAATATTAGAATCCCTCAGCGAAATGAAGTTAAGAAAATGCAACGTGTTTGAGACGAAGTCGAGTTTTGCATTTTCAACGGAATAAGCCTAGGGATTCTTTATTCTTTAGTATGAAGGCTAGTTGATATTAAAAATATAAGTTTTGAAAAATGAACTTTAAAAGATAATCTAGTATCATGAAAATTAAACTTTCAGCTATATAATCTTTTGCAAAATTTACATAGCTGAGTAGATACTTACTTATTTTCTTCTATCTCATTTACATACTCATATACTCTTTTCTCTAACCAATAGACTTTAGAAAATAGTGATGCAAACCCAACATGTCCACCATATTTTGGCATCTCAAGAGTTATAAAGCTGTTCTCTTTTGCTTCTTTTATAGGATAACACTTTTTAGACATAATAGGATCATCTAAAGGAGTTAAAATTAAAGTTTTTACCTTGATATTTAAAATAAAATTAATACTACTTGTTTTCTCATAGTAATCAATGGCATCTATAAATCCATTATATGGAGCTGTAAAAAGATTGTCAAAATCTTCCATATCCTCAACTCTATCCATAAGCTTCATATTTATAACATTAGGAAACATCTCATTTTTTATCTTTACTTTTTCTTTTAATTTTTTTAAAAAGTATCTTCTATAAATAAAATTTTCTCTTTTTCTAAATTGTACAGAGTTTGAAACTAACTCACATGGTGGTGACACTGCTACTCCACAAAGAAGATTTTTAGGATACTCTTCCCTTTCGCCTAAATATTTCAAAACTAAATTTGCTCCTAGACTAAATCCCACTAAAGCAACTTTTTTATATTGAGAAGTCTTTTTTAAAGCTGTTTCTAAATCCTCTGTATATCCCATGTGATAGAAAGTAAGTTTTCTATTCATCTCACCACTACATCCACGATAATTTATAGCTAAAACATCCCAACCTCTTTCAGAAAAATATCTAGCTGTTCCTTGAATATATTTACTTCTTGAACTTCCTTCTAATCCATGGCATAATACTATTATTTTATCGTTTCCATTTTTTATCCAATCTAAATCTAAAAAATCTCCATCAGGAGTATCTATTCTCTCTCTCTCATACTCTATATTGATTCTTCGAAAAAGAGTTGGAAAACATGTATTAATATGTTTATTTCGAAATAAAAAGCAAGGTTTATATTCTTTCATTTTTTCTTAATTAAATCCTCCTATTTTAATAACAAAATCCTCTTTTTATCAATTTATTTTTCAAAAAAAATGTTGCTTTTTATCTCTTCGAAAAAATCTCAAACTTTTTATAAGAGGATCTTATAAATCCAGAAAAAATTTTATACTATTTACTAGATTAAGTCAATTATTTATTTTTATAAATAACTAAGTTTTATAATTTTATATTGATTTTTTTATATTTCAATGTTATTGTAACTACATAGAGAGCTTTATTTATAATTTTGAAAGGATGTTTATGAGAAAAAGAAAGTTGTTTTTAATTTTTTTTCCTTTAATATTAGGAATTACAATTTACATACTATATAGAAGTAGAAATCTATTTTATTTTAAAATTTTACATACAACATTTTTAAAAGATCCTATTTTACAAATACGTACCTTTGCTAGAATATATAGAAAATTCTTTTCTACTTGGTTTGTTTATTCCCTTCCAGATGGGCTATGGTTATTCTCTTTTGGTGCTGCTTTGTTAATAGATAGAATTTTTTATTTTTATAATTTTGTTGTATTTACTAGCATATTTATTTTTATGATTTTAATTGAATTTCTCCAACTATTTTTAGGTGGTCATGGAACTTTTATAGGAACTTTTGATAAAGCTGATCTTCTTTGCTTTACTTTAGGATATCTCTCTATTGTTCTAATTTCAAATTTTATACATAAATCTAATAAACCAGATAAAAAACTGTTTACTTTTGAAAATAAGAAAAAAGAGTTTTTCTATAACATTAAAACTATTGTAATCTTTGCTATTCTTGGAGTTCTTCCTAGTTTATTTTAAAACTAAGAGGGGCTCTTTTTTCTATAACTAATATTAGAAATTTAAACTCTTTTCCTTTTTAATAAAAAAAGCTGAAGAAATCAACAAGTAAAATCATTGATTTTCAACAGCTTTTTTATTAATTATTATCTATTTTTAATTTTTGGGAAATATTTAGTATGAAGTAATTCATGTGCTTTGTGGCTTAATGGATAATCTAAATATTTTTCATATAATGCTTTTACATAAGGGTTGTCATGTGATCTTCTTATTTTTAAGCTTCTATCAATATTATTTAATCCTTCTGCTCTAGCTTCAAGAACTGCCTGTTTTTTAATAGCTTTAGGCTGTCCTCCTCCACCGATACATCCCCCTTTACATGCCATAATTTCTATAGCATGGAAGAATTCTTCTCCTGCTCTGATTTTGTCAAGCATTTTTGCTGCTTCTTCTAATCCATGAGCAATACCGATTCTTAATTCAATATGTCCAATAGTAAGTTCAGCTGCTCTGAATCCTTCCCATCCTCTTAATTCTTTAAATTCAATCTCTTCAAGAGGTGTTCCAGTAATCATTTCAACTGTACTTCTTGTAGCAGCCTCAATAACTCCTCCAGTTCTTCCGAAGATGATTCCAGCTCCTGAGTATTCTCCTAATGGATTATCAAATTCCATCTCTTCAACATCTTTAAGATCTATTCCTGATTCTTTAAATATTTTTATAAGTTCTCTAGTAGAGATTACATAGTCAGTATCATAGTTATCTCCTCTTGAGAATTCTGGTCTTGCAGCTTCATATTTTTTAGCTAGACAAGGCATAATTCCAACTACAGATACTCTTTCTCTCTTATATCCAAGCTCTTTAGCCCAAATATCTTTTGCTATTGTAGAGAATATTTGCATTGGTGATTTTGCTGATGATGGTACATCTAGCATATCTGGGTAGTTTTGTTCAATAAATTTAACCCATGCAGGACAACAAGAAGTTAGTATTGGAAGTCTTACTGTATCGTCACCTTTATAGTATCTTTCTAATCTTTCTTGGAATTCAGATGCTTCTTCCATTACTGTTATATCAGCAGCCCATGTAGTATCAAATACATAGTCTACACCTAATTTCTTTAAAGCTCCTACTAATCTTTTTTCTACGTTTGTTCCTGGTTCAAATCCAAAAGCTTCTCCAATTGCTACTCTTACTGCTGGAGCTACTTGAACAACAACAAGTCTGTTTGGTGTTGCTAAATCTTTTAGAAGTTTCATTGTGTGATCTCCTTCAAAGATTGCTCCTACTGGACATGCAGCAACACATTGTCCACAGTGAGTACATTTATCTGTATCAAGAACATGTTTCTCTTTTAATTTTCCACTGATACATTTTACTGGACAAACTCTTGCACAAGCTGTACATCCAATACATTTATCAGTAATTCTAAATTTTAATAGATGGATACATTGTCCAGCACTACATTTATGCTCTTCAATATGCTCCTCTATCTCTTCATAGAACTCTTCCTCTTCTATACACTCTAAAACTAGGTTGTGTTTTTGATTTAATTTAGTTTTAATAGTTTCTGAAAGGTATCTAAGTAAGTATACATCTCTCATATTAGCTTTACCTTTAGAAATTCTATCAAGTATTCTCCAAATTCTTTCTATCTCTTCTTTTACTGCTGTATAAGTTTCATATTCACTACTTTCTATTTTACTCATTAAGAACTCAACATAGAATTTAGCAAATGAAACGATACAATCCTCTTCAGATAGAATTATGATGTTTCTATCAATTCCTTCTGGGAAAAGAGAAAAATCAATAACTTTATCTAAACCATTCTTTGTTAAAAATCCTCCAAAAGGTAATCCAAATTGAGCAGCTTTAAAACTTTTTTTATTTTTTATTCCTCCAGCTAACCCAATAACGTCATTTAGTGTTGCATTTTCTGGTATTTCAATCATTCCTGGATTGTTTACTCTTCCTGCAACAACTACCATTCTGCTATTATTTTCAATAACATTTTTTTCTTCAAGATTTTCTGCTGCTGAGAAAACAGATCCGAATGTACTTTGAAGTATCATACTTTGATTTGACATTTTGCCTCCTATATGTATTTTAAATTTATTTAATCTTTTGCTTTCCTTTTGTATAACTCTACTTAACTAAAATATGTTTATTACTATAATATCAAAAAAATAATAAATTTCAAGTATTTTTTTTATTTTCTAAAAGATATTGTATTTTTTAACTTTCTTCAATATATAAGATCAGTTTTTTATCTGTTTTCAGATCTTATTTTTATCATTTTGTGTTTTATTCTAATTAACAAAATTAAAAAAATGAGTTTACTAAAACACTTAAAAATACAACAACCATTATTTTAAACATTAAGACTTTTTGATAAATTGGCATTTTTAAAGTTTCAGCATAATGTTTTAATGTTAAATAACCTCTATATTTCTTTTGTTGATTTAAAAATAGATATGCATCAAATGTCACTACCAATAAAATGGTATAGACGATATTCATCCCTCTGCCCTCCTTAATATTTAAAAAAGCTGACTAAAAAGTCAGCTCTAGTTTTAACCTCTGTAATAAATAGTAAGACCTTTTAAAAAGTTTCTTATATATTTATCTCCACACTCTCTGTAATTTTTATGATCCTCTTTTCTAAATAGTGCACTTAGCTCTGATGAAGATAACTCTAATCCAGCTAGCTTAAAAATTTCAAGCATATTTTCACTTCTAAAAGATAATGCTATTTTTAATTTCTTTAAAATAATATTGTTGATATTATTTTTATTCATTTTTGTAGGTTGATGAGCTGGTTCTCCAGGTTTTTCCTCTTGTTTTCCTCTTTTTAAGATAATTAATCCATCTAGAAAAGCTTCTAATGTCTTGTTATTACATTTTTCAAATCCCTCTTCTCCCTCTCTTTTAAGAAGGTTTAAAAGCTCTTCATGAGTCATTTCACAACCCATAGATTTGAAAATTTGAAGCATTGTATTATCTTTAATATTTAATGCATATCTCACTCTTCTAATTATATCATTATTTAACATAATTCCTCCATACTGACTATTCTATCTTCCAATTTTTTATTCTCTATAATTGTACCCTATTTGCTACTTTTTGTCAATTTAGAAGTGATTTTAAATAAAAAGAATAGTCCAAATTTGAACTATTCTTTAATTTTATATTATTTTCATACAGCTGGCGCTCCCATGAGGGATCGAACCCCAAACCCTCTGATCCGAAGTCAGATGCTCTATCCAATTGAGCTATGGAAGCTATTTATTATCTTTCTGCTATAAGTTTAGCTGCCATCTCTTGAGCTACTGCTTCTAATCTAGCTCTATCTTCAGCTTTTGGAGTTCCTTTAACTTCTACAGCTTCTCCTACAACTTCTATTCCTTTTAATTTTTCAGCGAAGGCTTCTATTCCTCTTACTCCTCCACCACTCCACATCATTGTTCCAAAGATTCCTAGATATCTATTTTTTAATCCATAGTTTTCTAATTTGTGTAGTAATGGTTGAACTTTTGGATATACTGAGTTATTGTGTGCACAAGATCCAATAATAAGTCCTTTATATTTCCAGATTTCTGCTATGATAAATGAATGATCTGTTTTTGAAGCATCATAAATTTTTACTTCTGTTATTCCTTGAGCATTTAATTCTCTTCCAAGAATTTCTGCCATTTTAGCAGTATTTCCATACATACTTCCGTAAACAATTACTACTCCCTCTTTTTCGGGTTGTAATTGTGCCCATGTACTGTATAGAGAAATTACTCTAGCAATATCTGTTCTCCAGATAAGTCCGTGTGAAGGGCAGATCATTTTAATTTCTAGTCCACCTAATTTTTTTATAGCTGCTGTTACTTGAACACCATATTTTCCAACTATGTTAGAATAGTATCTTCTCATTTCATCAATGTAGAAATCAAAGTTTACTTCATCATCAAAAATTCCTCCATCAAGAGCTCCAAATCCTCCAAAAGCATCATTTGAGAAAAGGATTTTATCAGTAGTATCATATGTAACCATTGATTCTGGCCAGTGTACCATTGGGATCATAGCAAATGTTAATTTGTGGTTTCCTAAATCTAGGATATCTCCCTCTTTAACTGTTACGAAGTTTTCATCTGGAAATTCCATATTGAAAGCTCTTAACATTCCTAGAGTTTTAGCATTTCCTACTACTTTTACATTTGGGAAAACTCTTAAAATATCTCTTAATCCACTTGAATGATCTGGTTCTACGTGGTTGATGATAATGTAATCAAGATCTTTACCATCTAATCCTAATAATAATTTTTCAATGTAAAGTGATGCACTTCCAAATTCAACAGCATCAATTACACAAGTTTTTTCATCTTTAATAAGATATGAGTTATATGATACTCCAAAAGGTAGAGGCATATAATTTTCAAATCTCTCTGTTTTTCTATCGTTAACTCCTATCCACGATATATCTTTAGCAATTCCTGTACAACAATACATTTTCTCCTCCTAAATATTTTAAATAATTTTAAGACATTTCTTTATATTTACATTTTTTATTTATTTCTAATGTTATTGCAAGAGTGCATCTATTAGAGTATATCATCTTTTTTTAATTTTCCAAACAAATTATTGAACATATAAAAAAAATTTTAATCTATACCCACTATATATAATATTAAACTTATCAAAATATTTCAACTTTTTTTCTTCTTTTTTTATAAAAAGTGAAAAAAATTCCCAAAATTGTGAAAATTGTGATATATTCGTGTGAAAAATCTCTATTTTTTAATTGATAAATATAATCCTTCTATATTTTTTCTAACTTTTTACATTTATTTATGATATAATTTTAAAATAATCTATATTTTTAGGAGGAGTATTATGAACCCAGTTATATTTTCCATTAGTAGTTTTGAACTACGATATTATGGATTGATGTATGCTATTGCATTTTTTGTCGGAATTGAAATAGCAAAATATATGGCAAAAGAGAGAAACTTTAATCCTGCTATTATTGAAAACTATGCTTTTGTTGCTATGATTTCTGGTTTATTAGGGGGACGTCTATACTATGTATTATTTAATTTAGATTACTATCTATCAAATCCCAGTGAAATTTTAGCTACATGGCATGGTGGAATGGCTATTCATGGTGGTATCATCGGTGGTATTATTGGAACTTTTATATATGGGAAATTTAAAAAACTAAATCCTTTAACTTTAGGAGATTTTGCTGCTGCTCCCTTAATATTGGGACAAGCACTTGGAAGATTTGGAAACTTTATGAATGGTGAAGTTCATGGAGTTCCTACTTTTACTCCTTGGAGTGTGATTTTTAGTGTTAAACCTCAATTTTATCAATGGTATTCAGAATATTTAAAAATGCCTCTTTTAGAAAAAATTAGTTACAAAGAATTAGTTCCTTGGGGATTGGTATTTCCTACCTCTTCTCCTGCTGGAAGTGAATTTCCAAATATTCCAGTTCATCCAGCTATGTTATATGAACTTGTACTAAATTTTATTGGTTTTTTATTTATCTGGCTTGTTTTAAGAAAACGTCCTAATAAAGCTCCTGGATATTTATGGTGGAATTACATAATTATTTATAGCCTTATTAGAATTTTTGTAAGTTTCTTTAGAGCAGAAGACCTTATGATTTTCAATTTAAGAGCTCCACATCTAGTTAGTATACTTCTTATTATCTTTTCATTTACAATGATTAAATTAGGGGAAATAAAAGCCCACAAATAGAAAAAAGGCAGCTCACACTGCCTTTTTTTATTGTAACTACTCACCTATTGAATATAAAATATATAAAAATCAAAATTTTATCCCAATATCAACTAAAGCCGTAATTCACTAGAGAATATTAGAATC
>OGCV01000013.1_pt1 | contig 86304 bp, 71 predicted proteins | sample 1570201 | NCBI WGS metagenome assembly OGCV01 (sample SAMEA2582162, study PRJEB24529) | metagenome
GCGATTTAGGAAGTGAAATTTATTGTAGAGTAAGAGGGTATATCGCGACAATGAAAAAGAATGGGCAAAATCAATATGAAGCATTAAAAAGTATTTTTGAGTTATGTGATATAATGCTTCCAGTAATCAGTTAAAAAGGAGAATCCGCATGAAGCAAATTCTCCTAATTTTTAGCTGATTTTTTATTTTATGTAACTACATAGCTGAGTAGTTACACTACAATTATAGAGGATTTATTCTTTGATTTTTTCCTCAAAATAATAAAAGCTATCTATAGTATCTAAATAATATCCGTCTACATTAATTTCATCTAATTTTTTTTGATAATCTTTTACTAATTTTCTCCACTCATCACTCCAATATTGAACAATAAAATTACCTTTCCAATTACTATTCTCTTTTTCTATCCATTTAGGTAATCTTTTATTCCATTCTTTTTTCCAATAATATCTATAATCCTCAATTTCACCTATACTAAAATAAGCTATAACTAATCTTCTACTACCATTATATTTATATTTTAATTTTTCTATCTGTTTTTTAGTAAAAAATTTTCCATTGTATGATGGTTCAATTATTAACATATCATAATCAGTATTGCACAAAGCTCTAAAATATTCCTCTATATTTTCAAATTTTTGTGGATTTAAAAGATATAAGAAATTTTTAACATCAGATAATTTTGATATATCCTCTTTATTAAAATCATTTATAGGAACATTAAAAGTATCTGCAGAAAATTTATTAATTTCCTCTCCAATAAAACCATATTTTTTATTCTTTTTTTCTATTTCTTTTCTATTTCTTTTACTATTAGAGTAGTTTACATCAAATACTACTATCCCTTTTTCTTTAATTTTAACAAGATTATTTAAAAGATATTCCCTTGCTTTTTTAGAAGTTTTCTCTCCAATCTTTCCTTCTTCTCCATAAAATAAAGATTCTTGAGAAATTCCATCAATATCTACTATAAAATTTTCATCAATAACTTCATTTTTAAAAAATACTTCACTTCCATTTTGAATTATTAATATCTTATTCTTAGAAGAGTTTAATTTTATCTCCTTTATCAAATTTTTCATTCGCTCTTTATATAGCTCTTGATTTTCAGAAAAAGAATTTAAAGAAAATAATATAAAAAATAATATTGTAATTTTTTTTAACATCAACCTTCCCCTTTAAAAAATATATTCCACTCCTATTTTTAAATAATAATATTTATGATCTATAGAGTTTTCATATTGATTCCCTTTTTCATCAATAATCTGATATGATGGAAGTCCAATCTCCCCTAAAAATCTAAATTCCGAAGTTATATTATAACTATATAAAAAGTGTGGATAGATATAATATTCTGAGTTATAATCATTATTGCAATTTCCAAAATATTTATCATTATCTAAACCTAAATCAACTGAAAATGCCCAATTCTTACTTAACTCATAAGTCCATCTAAGATAACTTTCAATTCCTAATCTATAAGCTCCTGAATAATCATTATAAGATAGATATTCATTGTATAAAACAGCAAAAAATTGCAATCCATAACCTAAATTTGTAGCACTAACAATATCCCATTCACCAGAGAAACCATCTTTATCTTCACTAAAAACAGTTTTTGCTATAAGATCAAAACCAAAGTATGTTCCCCCTTTTCCTATCTTATCAAAAAAAGTACGGGTTCTAACTCCTGCAAAAATTTTATATGTTTCATCTTTAAAACCTATAGAGTCAATTTGGTTATGCTCAAGCCCTGTGATAAAATCATTTGTCCATTTTTTATTGAAAACCTCTTTTTCATTTAATTGCCTTATAAATGTGAATTTATTATCCCATCCATCATAATCTTCTCCATCTTTTATAGAATAAAACTCCCTCTCAATATTGTATTCAAAATCCCATAATTCATCTATTTCTAAATAACCTTCTCCTATTTTCCATTGATATATATCTTTATCATCTCTTAGTTCACTATCTATACTGGTAGCAAATCTATTTTTTTCTACAACTGGAATATAAAAATTTAAAACATCTATTCCCCTATATTTTATGTTATTATTTTCCTCAACAACTCTATCTATATCCTTAGTGAAAATTAGTGATGAGAGAAGAAAAAATACTAAAACAATTTTTTTTATCATCAATCATTTCCCCCTACATATATTCCATCTTGATTAAATCCATCTTCATCAACCCAATATATTTTTATTTCCTCTGCTCCATCAGTTGTAAGACTTTCTACTTCTACAGTTTCCACAGTCTCTGGAGGTCTGTTGTACCTTGTATAACCGTCCATATCTAATCCTTCAACATTATATCCATCTTTATCATAATATGTTCCTGTATACTTATTTAGCCCATAATAATTCCAACCTGCTATATCATATTCATCCTTTGTATCCTTATGGATACCTTCATAGTCAAAGCCTCTACTATCATAAATAGAATCTGTAAAAACATTATATTGTCTATAGTCAAAACCTCTCTCATCATATTTTTCTCCAGTTTTTCTATTTATATTTTTTATATCAAAACCATAGTAATCAAAAGCTGTATCAGTATAAACATTCCAACCTGCTCTGTTAAAACCTCTTTCATTTATACCCTCACTATTGTATCCCTCATAATCAAAACCATCTAATGAGTAATTACTCATAGTATGCCAGTTTCTTTTTGTAATATTATTAAAACCTCTTTTATCATAACTGCTACAACCACTTAAAAGAAACAATAATAAAAATATAATTACTAAGTATACTTTTTTCTCCAAAATTTTATCTAATGCTTTTAAAAATGAAGACCCTAGCTCTATTTCAAAATTTCTTTTAAACATTGTAATATAATTTAAGTCTTTAAATAACCCTTTTATAAATAGATTTCCTGCTCCAAAACTTATAAATGAAGATAAAAAAAATCCTACACCTACATAATCTTCTCCCATTTTTCCAAAAATATATGAAAAAATAAAAGAGGTCACAAAAAATATAATACTCAATAGTACTGCATAAATTTTTGAATCAAAATATAAAAATATCGTTATAAATATAGAGATAAAAACTGTACAGTAAGCTGATAATATTGTCAACCTAAATATATCTAAAAAATATAAATCCAATCTAAAATAATCAAAGATTACATTAGCAGTTAAAATAAAAGTTAAAGATATTATAAATTGTAACTCCATACAATATAAAACCTCTCTATTTAAAACTTCAAACATCTTTTTTAAGCTAAAATTTACTTCTTCATATGTTCCTACATAAAAAATATTTTTATAATACTCTTTATACACAGGTAAAAACCTCGTTTCAAGAAACACCATAAAATATATCATACTTGGAATTGAAGTACAAAAAGCATAGAAAACTGCCACTTCATATAATGGAGAAATTAAAAATACGTTCCTAATAAAATATGAATCTCCTAAAAACCAATTCATTATAATATGAGTCCATACTCCTGATATATAAAATATTCCTACAAGAAATAAACTAAAATATCCTTTAAAATAGTTAAGAAATTCAAAATCTCCACTATTTTCTCCTTTAAATATTTTTAAAAGATATAGAGATGTAAAGAAAAAATTTAAAAATAAACCTACTGTATAGGAAAAAAGCATCCAAAATATAGGTGGTTCTTTTATAAAAAATATTGGGTTTTTTATAAATAAATAAGCTAAAATTATAGCTATTATATTTCCTGAAAAAAAGCTTTTTATCATAAAATTATAGTTTTTTAAAAGTGATATAAATATCATAGTTACCCAAGTTAAGCTCATAGTTATAAAAAGTATCACAAAAACAGCCTTATAATTTCCACTAAACTCTCCTTTTCTTATAAAGAAATAACTCATAAAGAAGCCTATAGTTGTTACAATCTTTACAATTCCTATATATGCTCCTCTTATTTTGTATATCTTCCCTTTAAATACACTATCTGAAATATATCTTGTTATAAGATACTGAAATGGAGAAGTTAAAAATTGAGAAAATATAAAGGCATAAAGAACAGTACTAGTATATGCTACCTTATCAGCACGTGCCATATTTACTATATTTGAAAGCCATACAATAATATTCAAACTTATACTTGTAATTATCCAAGGTCCTACACTCACTATTGAAGAGTATGCTAAAGCTTTTACATCTCCAAAGGCTTTGTCCTTTTCCGAAAATAATTTTCTTAACTCAAATCCTATCCCAGCCATTTTATTCACCTAATTTTTTATAAATTTCCTTATATTTATTTATATAAAAAATTTTTGTATAATGTTTTTTTACAATCTCTTTTCCTCTTTTAGAATACAATTCAAGCCTATTTCTATTTAGATAAAGTTTTATAATTTCGTTCCCTAAAGATTTATAAGAAGTAGGAGGAATAATTATTCCAGCCTCTCCTACATCACTCCATCCTTTTAATATCTCTCTACAATTTCCAACATCTGTAGCTATAAAAGGTATTCCAGAGGCCAATCCTTCTAATATACTAAGAGGTTGTCCCTCAGAGATTGAAGTAAGTAAAAGTATATCAAGAAAACTATAATATTCTTTTACATTTACCCTACCAGTAAAAATAACTTTCTCTGTCAATTCCAAATCTTTAATCAGAGATACACACTCCTCATAATATTCCTTATCCTCTTCATATGGACCAATCAACCAAAGCTTTGCATCAGATATTTTATCAGCTGCTATTTTAAATCCCTTTATCATCATTTTAACATCTTTTATAGGAACAACTCTCAATACAGATCCTATGTTAAATCCTTCTCTCTTCTCCCTTTTAATTGCCCCATAAACTTTTTCATCTACTCCATTAGGAATAACCATAACTTTTTTAGGATCAGCTCCATTTTCAATTTGAATCATACTATTATACTTAAATAGAGATATTATCAGATCACAATATTGATAAGCTATTCTTGAAAGATAATAAAAATAATCTATCCATATACTTTTAAACTCTTTATCTATCCAATCAGCAGATAATACCTCCTCTTCTCTCTCCCGTGGATATATCCCATGTTCAGTAAGAACAACTTTCCCCATTTTTCTATACCCAGCAAGAGCTGCTAAATATCCAGCATATCCCGTAGAAACTGCATGATATATATCTGCTTTTGGGATTGATACTTGTCCCATTTTAAAAAGATTTAAAACAATATTTCTATATGTCCAATAATATATATTGAAATTATTTTTCTTATATTTTTTATCATATGTATCTATTAAAATTTCCCAATATTCTTTTCCTAAAGTAATTTCAAGAGGTCTTCCTATTGAAACTTTAAAAATCTCCTCCATCTTCTCAATATGATCATCTGATTTTTTTATAGTAAAATCAAAAAGTTCACGAATACTTCTTTTTCTTTTCTCATTTTTTAAAATATTATTTTTCATAACATTAAACATTGAAAAATCTAAGTAAGGATCGAGAATTATATTCTGTATATCAATTACATTTTTAGGAAGTTCATATTTTTTCACAGCAAACTTTTCATTTGGAACTATACATAAAAGTTTAAATTGATGTTCCTCATTAGAATTTATAAGTTCATGAACCCAAGAGGAAACACCTCCAACTATATATGGATATGCTCCCTCACATATTACACAAATCACAGCCATTTTTTTCTCCCCTATCAGCAAAAACAATATCACTAAAGAGAGTTGGAAGTTTTATTTCAGATATATTATACTTCTTATATAAATCTAACATTTCTCTAAATCTATTCTCCCTATATAAAAATTCTAAAAATTTCTCTAAAATTTCCTTTGAAAACTTCTCTTCTAAAATTCTCCTTATAAGTTCTTCATACTCTATTTTCTTATTCATTTTTAAATAAATTTCTAAAAGTTCTTCTTCCATATCTTTATCTTTTTCTATAATTTTTAAAAGAATATTCAAAGTTTTATTTTGATAAAAAAGAAGAACATTTTCATATAGTAATCCTGAATTTATATACTCTTTATACGCCTTATAAATATCATATATATTTTCACTCTCTTCAGCTTTCTTTATATTCTCTTGTAACTTAACCTCTAATTTATTTAGTTCTATTGCTGCATAGTGAATAACCTCTACATCTTTATCTAAAAGAGCCTTTTGATATATTTCAACTTTGAAAGCTATATCTGGAGAGGAAAATTCAAAAAGAAATTTCTTTTTAATATTAGAATCTTCTAAAAGAAGAAAATCATAGGCACTTAAAGTGTTAATATCAGTATAAAAATTTATGAAATTTTCCTCTTCTTTTCTCTTTTTATATTCTTCAACAGAATAAGCTTCTTCAATATGATTTTCAATATTCTTTTTAAGATCAAAAATTTCTCCAAACACCATTATTCCCACTCCAATTATGGGAAAAAATATTATAAGCACATCATAATACCCAATATCTCTCCTCAATATAAAGTAAAAGAAAGCTATAAAAATTATTGATGCTCCAAAATGAAAAAGCCAAAATTCACTTCTTAAATCTGTATAAATCTCTGAAGAATAAAATTTCATATAAATAAAAATCTCTATAAATAGGAAAAAAACAGTTAAAATAAAACTAATCCCCTTTTTCTTCATCTTTTTCCACCCTTTCTTTCAGTTCAATAATTGTATCTGGACTTTGAAATTCTATTAGATAAAAATTATTGTTATTATACTTATTAAGAAGTCTATAATTTCCAGAAGATATACTCTTTATCTCCTCTCCTCTTATTCTCATCCAAGCTGAAAATGGTGATCTAAAATTATCAATAGCAATTTTTATTTTATTTTTATCTCTTTGAGAAGATATTTTCAAATCTTCAATATTCATATACCTTTTTGTAAGTTCTGAAGCTGTTATCCCATCTAAATATGGGTATCTCTTTTCACTTTCTATAATTGTTTTTTCAAAATCTTTAAAACTTCCTTCCCAATCTTTTCCAAAATACCTGTCATCTGAAGATATAATATCATCTGGATGTACAAAATGTGACATATAACCATAGAGTGCAACAGCATTGAAAGTTGCCCAAATCTCATCTATATCATAAGCAAACCCTGAAGAAAAACGTGGAAAATTATAAATTGTATCTATCTCACTATCTCTTCCTATCTCTGTAATATAACTTCCTCTTTCTTCTCCATAAAAAAGTCCTGATATTGTTTTTAAAGTAGGTATACCTTGAACAAGTGCCTTTTTTCCTCTGCTTTTTAATATATTACTAGGTGCAACATAACTATAAAGATTAACTTTTCTTCCAAATAACTCTTTTACTAAGTTTCTTAATCTTTCCATTCCACCTTTTATATCCTCATCACTTTTCCATGGTACATATTCAAGAGCTTCAAAATCAATATCCCCATCAAATACAAGAGGATTGTGATTAAAGCCATGAACTCCTAATTCTCCTCCATGAATAAAAAGCTCTCTTCCCCTTTTTTCTAAATCTTGCAAAGTTATTGTTGGCAACTCTCCCATATTTTTTAATTCAATAATATTATTATAGTCTATAATTATAAAACCAGTATACACAAGTTTATGCCTAGCAGCTAATCCTAACATATCTTGCCACCAAATTTTATTATAAAAATCTCCTGTATCCATATTATAAGCTTTTCTTATAACTTCACTTTCAAATCTAGGAATTGGTGAGGGAAAATCATCAAGATGAACTAACTTTCCCTTTAATATAGGGTTGATATACCAGTCACTACCATAGGATATAATTTGATTCATAACACCTCTTAATATCTTATCTTCAAATATATTTGTGTTCCCATAAATCACTCTTCCATTTCCATAAATTCTTTCCCATATAAATGGATTTTTTTCCCCTATATATGCAATTATATTTGTATCCTCAGCAAGTTCTACATCAATTCCATCAGATTCCATAGCTACTTTACTTGGTGACCAGTCATCTACTCCAGGGAATACTTTCTGCTCAAATTTTATTTCTGTTTCTCTATTTAAAAATTTTTTTACTTTTTTTATTCCTGCAATTTTATTAAAGGGATTATCTTTTATTCCTGAAAAAACAAATAAAGTACCTCCTTGCGTAGATACTTTATTTTTAATCTCTTCAAATACTTTCTTTCTAAATCCTATAAAATCATCTGTTGCAAAAATAAAATATTTATATGTGCTTATATCTGGAACATCTGTAATTTTAACTACTGAAAATTCATTTTTAGTAAATTCAAAAATTTTTTCTAAATTATATAAAGCTTTTTTTGATGATTCAGATTTTGGATTATAAAAAATCAAATATTTACTTTCATTCTCTATATCTAAAGTACTATTTTTTGCAGGTTCTTTTTCAAAAGATATATTTTGTTTTAAAGATAAATAACTACTTTTTTCTATCACTCTATTTGCTTGTAGTAATACTGCTATTATTAAAATTAAAATAAAAAAATATCTAAATTTCATAAAACTCTACTCCATCAAAATAACTTTCTATCTTACTTTTTAAATTTTCTTTTCTACTAAGATCTGTCATTGTAAATAAAAATCTGATATATTCATCATTAAAAGTTATGTAGTCATTTCCCCAAATTTTATCTTTTATAATTTCAATAATCTCTTGTGAAGAAAGTTTTAAATTTTTTGCTTCAAATAATAAATAGTTAGTTTCAAAAAGATTTTTTCTTCTTTCACACTCTTCAACAATTGTATTGAAATAATCCCATTTTACAATATTTCCAGTTTCATCATAAAAATATTCTTTATGCTCAACTTTCATTTTTTCAAAAATAAGTTCCAAAGCATCTTCTAGCTCTTCGCTCACTATTTTAAACATCTCAAAAGTATATCTTTCTTTTACATTAAAATTCAGTTTCTCTATATTAATAAATCCACTTAGTTCACCTTTTATATAAACTGGAGAAATATATACAGGCTGTTTATCATCTAAATCTACAGGAAATTCCATAGGAACTTTAGACTTTACAACTTCTTTAAATCTATCTCCTATTTCTGATTCAAACAATATAAAAGAAGGCATATTACTATTTCCAAGTTTTAAAATACTTCTTAAATTATTTTTTTCTACAATTTTGTATACAGAGGCTGTATCACAATTTAAAAACTCCTTAAATATAATCATAATTTCTGTATATAGTTGTTCAACAGTTTTATCTCTCAAAGATCTTTTAATTTTATATAGAGTTATTAAACTTTCACGACTACTTATAATCTGATTTTTTAATTTGTTATTTATGATAATCAGTTCTGTATTCTTCCTTTTTTGATCTTCATATTTATTTTCAAACTCAATTTTTTCTTCCGTGATTTTTTCTTTTTGCTCTTCAAAATTAAGTTTTATCTTTCCTAAAAGAATATCTATAAAGAGAAACATCAAGAAAAATTTATAATATTCAAATTTTAAAAAAAATAGAAATATATCATTTCCAAGTGATATATAGGCTAAAATATATGTAATTATAGCCATTATGGAACTAATAAATCCTATGTAAACTCCATATTTAAGTGCTAAAAATCCTACCATAACTACTAATGGATGAAGATTCATTATAAGAAAATCTTCTTTTAAGTTATTAAAATGAAAAAACAAAATATATATAACTGCTGAATATACTATACTTTCAATAGTACAATAAAATGTTTTCTTATTCATTAAAATTTCCCCCAAAAAATTTGTATCTATTATAACTTAAATTTATCTTACTCCATTTCTGCAATCAATCTTTCTGTTATTTGCTCCTTAGGCATAGGTTTTCCAAAATAATAACCTTGAATATAATCTATCCCTAATTTATTTACTAATTCATACTCTCTTTTTTCTTCAATTCCTTCAATACAAACTTCTAACTTTAGTTCATGACATATAGCAGTAATAAATTTTATAAAAACTAAATCAAATCTACTCTGAATTATATTTTTTACAAAAATTCTATCTGTTTTTATAATATCAATTGGAAGCTCTTTTAAAACTCCTAAAGACGAATATCCAGTTCCAAAATCATCTAAAGCTATTTTCACTCCTATATTTTTTAAAGAGTTATAAACTTTTGTAATAGAATTAATATTTGTTACCATGCAATTTTCTGTAAGCTCTAATATAAGATTTTTAGCTTCCACTCCACTATCAATCAAAGCTTGATTTACATCTTCTACAAAATTTTTATCTATAAACTGAACAAAAGAGACATTAACACTAATTGCTAATTCAGAATTATATTTACTCCACTCTTTTTTATAAGTTTCAAGACTTTTCTTAAGAACCCATTTTCCTACAATTAACATTAAATTATTTTCCTCTAATATAGGTATGAATTCAAGTGGTGATATGTTTCCATACTCTTCACACTTCCAACGTAAAAGAGCTTCTACACCTTGTATTTTTTGATTTTTAGATATAATTTGAGGTTGATAAAAAATATCAAAATTTTTAAAATCGTCATCTATATCTCTTTTTAATAAATATAAAAGTTCTAAATATCTTGTGCTAGATTCAAGAAGTTTTTTAGAAAAGAAAACTAATGAATTTCCATTTAAATTTTTAGAATATCCCCGTGAATATTTTGCATATTGATAGAGTTCTTCATAATTATTTCCATCCTGTGGATACATAGCTGCCCCCATGGAAATTCCAAGAATATCTTCATTTTTACTTATTATCTGTTTCGCAACAAATTTTTCTTTTATAACTTCATATATTTGTTTTATCTCTTTTTTAGAAGTATTCTCAATAAGTATCCCAAAATTTGTTCCATCTAACTTATATATTTCTCCTTTATAAATAAGTGTTTCCTGTATTATTTTAGAGACTCTTTTTAAAATTATATCTCCTGTTTTTCTTCCATAAAACTCATTTATTCTTTTAAAATTATTTAAACCTAAAATAAGAACTCCTATATTTTTAGGACAATTTTCTATTTTTACTTTTAATGAATTAAAAAATTCATCTATCATAAAAAGTTTTGTAGTTGGATCTATCTTATTATTTTTATCATTTAATGATATCGCTCCAACAAGAGTACTAGGTTTTCCCTTTTGATCTTTTACAACATTTCCCATATATTTTAGCCAAACTATCTTATTATTATTAAGTATTCTAAAATCTAATTGTTGAAATATCTCTTTTCCTGATATAAAATTTTCAATAGCTCTATAAAATTTTTCCCAATCCTCTTCTAATACTGCTTTTTTCCAATATTTTAAAGAATCATTTACTATTTTTGATGGCAGTCCAATAAGTTTAACTATTTCAGTAGGAAATTTAAAAACTCCTGTTTTTAAGTTTCCTATTACAATATAATCTTCACTTGATCTAACTATTCCCTCATATACTTCTTCCTTATTACAATAAAATTTTCTTCTTTTAATTTTTGGTTCTACTATTTTTTTTCTTTTCCACAACATAATCATTCCCTCATAGTTGAATTACAATATTTAAAAAAAACAACTAAAGTTCAACTTAAATGAATCTCAGTTGCAATTAGCTGTCATCTCAGATACTCTACTTTTTTCCTCTATTTAAAGAAATTTTATCATTTTTTTTATTCAATGTCAATATTTACTGCTTTCTATAATTTACAATCAAAAAGTTCTGATAAAGAATAGTTTTTACAATATAAATAACAAAAAATTAGGCAATTCATCACACCACTTATAAAAGTGGAGGATGTCTTGCCCATTAGGTAAATAAAAATTTATCTTTATAACAAATATTATTACTCTTCTACAATATCTAAATTATATAGATTATGCATTGTTGTAGGATCATATTTAAATCCTTTAACTCTCTTATTAATTCCAATATTTTCATTTTTGTAAAGTAATACAACTAAAGGCGATTCCTCTTGTAAAATCATTTGAGCTTTTTTATAATGCTCTTTTCTTTCTTCAGAATCAACACTTTCTCTTCCTAACTCAACTTCTCTATCAAACTTTTTATTCGTATAGAATGCTCTATTTCCTGCTCCACCATGAGAACTACTGTGTAATAATGGATATAGTACAATATCTGCATCAGATGTTCCTGATACCCAACCACCTATATATGCTGTATGCTCTCCTTGAGCAGTTTTTTGAATATAAGCTCCCCATTCAAGAGTTTCTATTTTCATATCTATTCCTATATCTTTCAAGTTAGCTTGAATAATTTGAGCAAGTTGTAATCTTATAGCACTATCATTACAATATAGTGTAAAATTAGGATCTTTTACTCCTGATTTAGCAATTAACTCTTTAGCTTTTTCAGGGTTATACTCATATCCTGGTACCTCTTTAGAAAAACCAAAAACATTAGGATTTACTATTGATGTTGCAGGTTGTGCCATTCCCATAAATACAGAATCTGCCATTCCTTGTTTATTTAAAGCATAGTTAATAGCTACTCTATAATCTTTATTATCAAAAGGTGGTTTTGTTGTATTTAAAGTTATATACTCTGTTGATGTTGTTGGTTTAGAGATTAACTCTAACTTCTCATTTTTCTCTACTATTTCAGAATCTATTGGTGATATAGCAAAGGCAATATCTATCTCTCCTGTTTCAAGAGCTGCTAGTCTACTACTTGCCTCTGTTATAGATCTTATAATAAGTTTATCAATTTTTGGTCTTCCTTCAAAATAATCATCAAAAGCTACAAGTTCTATCTTCTCTCCATCTCCCCAATCAACAAATTTATACGGTCCTGTTCCCATTGGCTCAATAGAGATCATATCATTTTTAGCTTTTGTATCTTTTTCATTTAATATAGCTGTTAATGGATGAGCTAAGCTAAATAATAGAGGTGCTGAACTATTTTTTAGTACTAATTTAATAGTTGAATCATCAATAACTTCTACTTTATCAATAACTTCAATCATTATTTTACTTGCTGGTTTTTCCAACATTCTATTGATACTAAATACAACGTCATTAATTGTCATTGTATCTCCATTATGGAATTTTATACCTTTCTTTATCTTTATTACTAGCTCAGTAGGTGAAAGATACTCATAAGATTCAGCTAACTCAGGGACTATATTTCCATTGTCATCTATCTTAAATAGTGTATTAAAAATTTGTTCAGTTACAAAAAGAGCTGGAATCTCATTATACATATTAGGATCAAGAGTTTTGGGTTTTGATCCTTGTGATACTACTACAGTTTTTTCTTTAGGTGTGCTTACTTTCTCTTCTGTTTTTTCTGAAGAGCAACCTAATAAAAGAAATGCTGCAGCTAAAGCAATAGCAATTTTTTTCATAACCATTCCTCCAAATATATAAAAATATAGTATATTAACACTAATATACTACTACCATCATCAAAAAATAAAAAATATATTTAATATATAATAATTATTAAAATTATTTTTTATATTGCTTTCTCAAAATTTTCCTTAACTTTTCTACATAATTTAGAGTATATTCTCTCTACAAACCATTTTTCACTTGATCTTTTAGAGATTTCATCTACCTTTATCCACTCTACTCCACTATTTTCATCAGGTTTAATTTGTAAATTCAATTTTTCATCTGCTTCTAATAAAAAAGTAAAGTTTAAATGGAGATGTGATGATATATATTCTCCTCTTTTTTCATGTCCAGCTACTGTTAAAATCTCAATAGAAAAAATATCTGTTGATAAAAATTTAACCTCTTTAATTCCACTTTCCTCTTCTACTTCTTTTAAAATAACCTCTCTTAAATTTTTATTTCCATCAGCATGTCCACCTAACCATGCCCAAGAATCATAAATATTGTGATATGCCATTAATACCTTATCCCTATTAGTATTTACAATCCAAGCTGAAACAGTAATATGAGCTACTTTATTTTCCCTTGTAAAAATTTCATCTTCATTTTGTAGCCAATGTAAAATGAATTCTTTATCCCTTTTCTCTTGCTCATTAAAAGGTTGATATTTTCTTAACTCCTTTTCTAGATTTTCCATCTTTTCCTCCATAAAAATTAAATAAAAACTGCACCCTCCATCTTAGTTATCTAAGACTTTGGATGCAGTAGAAACTATTAATTTACAATAGTAATTTTTAATTATAATCTTTTTAAAATTTTAGCAAGTTGATCAGGGCAAGAAGTTCCTCTTCCTCTACAATCGATTCCTTCAAGTTTTGCTATAGCATCCTCTTTTTTCATTCCAAGAAGAAGATTTTGAAGTCCGTGAGTATTTCCGTCACATCCTCCAACAAACTCTATTTCAGTGATGTAACCATCATAATCTACAGTAACCCCAATTTGTTTAGCACAAACTTTTTCTGTTGAATAATAATGCATTTTTCCTCCTCATAAATCAATAATAAATATATATTAAAATATTCAAGTTATTATACAAAATTTTTCAATTTTTGTAAATATTTTCTAAAAAATATTATAAAATTTCCTGTCTTTTTTTATATTTTTAAGATATTTTAAACCTTTTATCTCTCTCAATTGCTTTAATTTTTACTAATATTTTGATATAATATCTATATTATAAACTTTATATCCAAAAAGGAGGATAATTATGTTGAAAAAATTTTTAATTATATTAGCTGCTTTTTCAATTATTGCTTGTTCTGGAAGAGAAGTAGATATATCTAAAAAGCAAGAGAGAGGGGGTATAGTTTATATAGTAAATGAGCAAAAACCTTTCTCAGGAGTTATTACTGGAAAATATGGAAATGGGCAAATTAAAATAAAAGAAACTTTCAAAGATGGTAAATACAATGGTGAACAGTATACTTACTATGATAATGGACAAGTTGAATCAAAGGCAGACTTTGAGAATGGTGTAGCTAAAGGAACTTACTTCCAATACCATAGAAATGGTGAAATTTCATACACTGGACAATTTATGAATGGTAAACGTCAAGGTGAATGGAATAGATATACTGATGATAAGAAACTTATTCTTACTGAATTTTATAACAATGGAACTCTTGAAGATGTAAAACAATATCTTGTGGATACTGATAAAGTTAAACAAAAAATATTAGATTTTTTTAATTAAAATTTTAATTCTTTTATGCTAAAAAATTAGTATTATATCACAAAATACTAATTAATTTTCAATAAATTTAAAAAAATTAAAAAATTTTTTCAAATTTCACTTGCATTTTTTAATTTTTAGATGTATACTCACAGTAACTAAAAAATAAATCATAAAATCAAGATTAAAAGAGGAGGGAGAGAATATGTTACTACTTAACATAATATCATTTGTCATATGTGTCATAATAATAAGAGTCATACAAAGCTTGACTAAAATCTCATATGCCTATGATTATGTTAGGGATTAATTTTGCATATTCTTTAAACTATATAAGGGGAAATAAATGTGTTTTTTTAGCAATTTATTATTTTCTTGTATCCTTTGAGATAGAAGCAACCTAACAGGTTGCTTTTTTTTATACCTATAATTGTCCAAAATTTAGGTATTAAAATTCTTTATTTTAAGTATTTAATTTAGATTGATTTTATAAAATTTTAAAGGGGGAAATATTATGAAAAAACTTACATTAATGCTTTTAGGAGTAACTTGTTTATTAACAGCTTGTGGAGGAAATGAAACTAAAGAAGCAGCACCTAAAAAAGAGGAAGTTGTAAAAATTGGAGCTACAGCACCACTTACTGGTCCAGTAGCAATCTATGGAGTAACTGCAACAAATGGATCAAAATTAGCTATGGAAGAGATTAATAAAAGTGGTGGAGTACTTGGTAAAAAAATTGACTTTGTTGTACTTGATTCTAAAGGGGACTCTACTGAAGCTGTAATGGCATATAATAGACTTGTAGATGAAGGAATTGTTGCATTTATTGGAGATGCTCCATCTAAACCAACTTTAGCAATTGCAGAGGTAGCAGCACAAGATAACATGCCTATGATTACACCAACTGGAACTCAATTTAATATTACAGAAGCTGGTAAAAACGTATTCCGTGCTTGTTTTACTGACCCATATCAAGGAAAAATCTTAGCAACTTTTGCTAAAAATAATTTAAAAGCTGAAAAAGTTGCAATTGTAGTTAATAACTCAAGTGACTATTCAAATGGAGTAAGTGAAGCATTCTTAGAAGAAGCTAAAAATCTTGGACTTGAAGTTGTTGCTAAAGAAGGATACTCAGATGGAGATAAAGATTTCAGAGCTCAGCTTACAAAAATCCTTCCTACTAACCCTGATCTATTAGTAATTCCTGATTACTATGAGCAAGTTGCATTAATTACTACTCAAGCTAGAGAGATTGGACTTAAATCTACATTCATCGGACCAGATGGTTGGGATGGAGTTGCAAAAACTCTTGACTCTAGTGCTTATGAAGCTATTGAAAATTCATATTTCACTAACCACTATTCACTAGATGATCAATCTGAAAAAGTTCAAAACTTCGTAAAAGCTTATAGAGAAACATATAAAGAAGATCCATCTTCATTTGCTGCTCTATCTTATGATGCTGCATATATGATGAAAGCTGCTATTGAAAAAGCTGGAACTACTGAAAAACAAGCTGTTGTAGATGCTTTAAAAGGACTTGAATACGATGGTGTTACTGGACATCTAACATTTGATGAAAAGAATAACCCTGTTAAAGCAGTTACTGTATTAAAAATTGTTAACGGAAAATATACTTTTGACTCAACTGTTGAAACAAAATAAGTTTTTAAAAATTAAAAGATGATTAAGAATTCTAACCAGTACCAAAAATCTTCAGTACTGGTTAGAAATTCATCTATATATAAAAAAGGAGAGGAAAGAAAAAATGGAATTTTTACTTCAAATTATAAATGGATTACAGATTGGGAGCATCTATGCCCTTATTTCTCTTGGGTACACCATGGTATACGGGATAGCACAACTTATCAACTTTGCACACGGGGATATTATTATGGTAGGTGCATATGTTTCTTTATTTAGTATCCCAATGTTTACTAAAATAGGTTTGCCCGTATGGCTTACAATGGTCCCTGCTATTATTGTCTGCATTCTCTTAGGAATGCTAACTGAAAGAGTCGCTTATAGACCTCTTAGAAATTCTCCAAGAATCTCTAACCTAATCACAGCCATAGGAGTAAGCTTATTATTAGAAAATAGTTTTATGAAAATTTTCACACCTAATACTAGACCATTTCCTAAAGTGTTTACTCATCCACCTATTTTAATAGGAGATCTTCACTTAAACTTTGGAACTGTTGTAACTATTTTAGTTACATTGATACTATCTATTGCTCTTCAATATTTTATGAAAAAGACTAAATATGGAAAAGCAATGCTTGCAACAAGTGAAGATTATGGGGCTGCTAAATTAGTAGGAATTAATGTTGATCACACTATCCAATTAACATTTGCTATCGGTAGTGGACTTGCAGCAGTTGCAGCTGTTTTATATGTAGCTGCTTATCCACAAGTTCAACCATTAATGGGATCTATGCCTGGTATCAAAGCATTTATTGCAGCAGTTTTAGGAGGTATTGGAATTCTTCCAGGTGCTGTTCTTGGAGGATTTATTCTTGGAATTGTTGAAAGTTTAACAAGAGCATATATCTCATCTCAATTAGCTGATGCAATTGTATTTTCAATATTAATTATCGTACTATTAGTTAAACCTACTGGAATTTTAGGTAAAAATATGAGAGAAAAGGTATAAGGTGATTGTGAATGTCTAAAACAAAGATGCTTAGTTATATTTCAACATTTGTATTGCTTACTATTGTATATATTATTTTAATGAGTTTAATCAATACTGGTATTATTTCAAGATATCAAACAAATGTATTAACATTAATCTGTATCAATATTATCCTTGCTGTTAGTTTGAATGTTACTGTTGGTTGTCTAGGACAAATTACAATTGGGCATGCAGGATTTATGTCAGTTGGTGCTTATGCTGCTGCTCTATTTACTAAAAGTGGAATTGTTGAAGGGTTACCTGGATATTTCTTAGCTCTAATTATTGGTGGAGCTGTTGCAGGAGTAGTTGGAATCATAATCGGTATTCCTGCTCTTAGATTAAATGGAGACTATCTTGCAATTATTACCCTTGCTTTTGGAGAGATTATCAGAGTTTTAATTGAATACTTTGATTTTACTGGAGGAGCTCAAGGGTTACGTGGTATCCCTCGTTATAATAAAATTGAGATTATCTTTATTATCATGGTTGTATGTGTAATGATGATGTTCTCACTTATGACAAGTAGACATGGAAGGGCTGTTCTATCTATTAGAGATGATGAGATTGCTAGTGGTGCTTCTGGAGTTAATACAACTTACTACAAAACATTTGCATTTACTGCATCAGCAGTTTTTGCAGGAATTGCAGGAGCTGTATATGCTCACCACCTAGGAATTTTAGGAGCTAAACAATTTGACTTCAACTACTCAATTAACATCTTAACAATGGTAGTTTTAGGAGGAATGGGAAGCTTTACAGGTTCTGTTCTATCAGCTATTGTTTTAACAATTGTACCTGAAATGCTTCGTGAATTTTCAGATTATCGTATGATTTTCTACTCTTTACTTCTTATTTTAACTATGATTTTCCGTCCAACAGGACTTTTAGGACGTAAAGAGTTCCAAATTACTAAAGTTATTGAAAAATTTATGAAAAAAGGAGGAAATGTCAATGAATAACCTTGTATTAGATGCTAAAGATATTTCTATTACCTTTGGTGCATTAAAGGCTGTAACTGATTTTAACTTACAATTGAGAGAAAATGAACTTGTAGGACTTATTGGTCCCAATGGTGCTGGTAAAACTACTGTTTTCAATATTCTAACTGGTGTATATTCTCCAACTTCTGGAACATACACTTTTAATGGTGAAGTAATTAATAAGATGCCAACATATAAATTAGTAAAAAAAGGACTTGCTAGAACTTTCCAAAACATCAGACTTTTTAAATATATGACTGTTTTAGATAATGTTCTTGTAGCAAATAACTTCAATATGAAATATGGAATTTTAACTGGTATCTTCCGTTTTCATAACTATTGGAAAGAAGAAAAAGAGGTTAAAGCTAAAGCTTTAGAACTTTTAAAAATATTTGATTTAGATAAATATGCTGATATGCCTGCTGGAAATCTTCCTTATGGACAGCAGAGAAAGCTTGAGATTGCTAGAGCTATGGCAACAAATCCAAAGGTTTTACTACTTGACGAGCCAGCAGCTGGAATGAACCCTACTGAAACTGAAGAGTTAATGAAAACTATTAAACTTATTAGAGATAAATTTAATATTGCTATACTTTTAATTGAACATGATATGAAACTTGTTTTAGGAATTTGTGAAAGACTTATTGTATTAGATCACGGTAACGTTATTGCATCAGGTGACCCACATGAAGTTGTTAACAATCCAACTGTTGTTACAGCTTATCTAGGTGCTGATGATGAAGGAGATGAAGAGTAACAATGGAAAATCAAAATATGTTAGAAATCAAAGATTTACACGTTTATTACGATAATATTCATGCTTTAAAAGGAATCTCATTAAATGTTAAACAAGGTGAGATTGTATCACTTATTGGAGCTAATGGAGCTGGTAAAACTACTACTCTACAAACTATCTCTGGACTTATCAACTCTAGAGAGGGACATATTTTCTTTGAAGGAAAGGATATTACAAAGGAAAAATCACATAAGATTTGTGAGATTGGAATTGCTCAAGTCCCTGAAGGAAGAAGAGTTTTTGCTAAACTTCCTGTAAAAGATAACTTAAAACTAGGTGCTTTTACTGTAAAAGATACTCCTGAAAATCTTGAAAAAGATAGAGCTAATTTTTATAAAACTTTCCCAAGGATGTCTGAACGTAAAAATCAATTAGCTGGTACTCTTTCTGGTGGAGAGCAACAAATGCTTGCTATGGGTAGAGCTATTATGAGTAGACCAAAACTTTTAATTCTTGATGAGCCATCAATGGGACTTTCTCCTCTATTTGTAAAAGAGATCTTCTCTGTTATTAAAAAGCTTAAAGAGATGGGAACTACTATTCTTTTAGTTGAACAAAATGCTAAAATGGCTCTTGCTATCTCTGATAGAGCCTATGTAATTGAAACTGGAAGAATTACTCTTGAGGGAGATGCAAAAGAGTTAATGAACAATCCACAAATTAAAAAAGCTTACTTAGGAGCTTAATTAAAAAAGGGAGTATTGAAAAATATTCCCTTTTTAGTTATCTATCTACCTTAAAATTTAGGTATTTTCTGTATATTGCTTATCTCTTTTCCTAAACATCTTCTTAAAAAATTAGGAACAAATACAGAATAATAGAGTAGTTGAGCTTCTATATTTCCCTTTTCAACTTTCTTTAATTCTCTATATAGCTCTTTATACCTATTATGAACTCTCTTCCAATCTCCACCACCATTATATCTTTTATATATAACAACTGAATAGAAACTTAGAATAAGTTTAGCTAAAGTTTCCTTTCCAATTTTAGAATCAAGATTTTGATACTCTTTAAAAAATTTCTCACATATCTTCTCAAGAGAGACTATACTCTTCTCAGAAACTTTGTTCATTATACTTCCTATTCTCTGTCTATAAAAATAAAAAGCTCTATCTATATATTTTACCCTTTTAGCTTTGAGATAAACTAATGGAGTAAACTCACTATCTTCATGCACAATCTCTTCATTAAACCATAGATTATTATCAATTAAAAACTCTCTTCTATATATATCGTCTACTGTCTCTTCTCTAAAACACTTAGGCTGTTGAAAAAGCTTTCCAAAAAATTCTATCCCTGTTACTACTCCAGAATTTTTTACTAAATCAGATCTAAAAAGTGGAGCTCCAGTTTTTTCTGGTGTATAATATCTCATATTACCAACCATAACATCAAGATCTTCCATCTCTCCTTCAAAGAAAAACTTTTTATACTCTTGAACATCTATAAAATCATCACTATCAATAAAAGAGATATACTCTCCCTTTGCAACTCTCATTCCTGTATTTCTAGCTGAAGATAATCCACCATTTTCTTTATCTACAATAACTGTTCTCTCTGGATAAATTTGTTTAAACTCCTCCATTATCTCTCTACTTCTATCTTTAGAACCGTCATTTACAAGGATTACTTCATAATCTATCCCATCAATTTTATATAAACTATCTAAACACTCTCTTAAATATTGCTCAACATTATATATTGGAACAACTATACTCAATTGCATCTTATCACCTTACAATTCTAGAATCTTTTCTCTATATATATTAATAATAATTTTTTCATCAAATTCCTTTAAAATTTTCTCTCTTCCAGCTATTCCCATAGCTTTTCTCTCTTCAGCTGAAAGATTGATAAATTTTCTCATCCCTTGAGCTAAATCTTCACTATCTGCAACTTTAACTAGATATCCTGTAACACTGTTTTCAACTATCTCTTTACATCCAGTTACATTTGTAGCAATTATAGGCTTTTCCATAGCTGCCCCCTCCATCAATACTTTAGAGATTCCCTCTCTATATGATGGTAAAACTATACAATCTGCCTCTTTTATAACTAATTCTGGTTTATTAACTGTACCTAAATAGTTAATAACTCCTTCAGCAACTAATTTATCCATATGCTCTTTAGTTACCCCTGATACAGCCTCTCCACCTAAAGCTCCTAAAAATTGAAACTCAACTTTCTCTCCATACTCTTTCTTTAAAATTCTAGCTGCCTCTTCATACTCTCTAAATCCCTTATCAAAAAAGGCTCTAGCAACCATTAAGAAAACTATTTTTTCATCTTTTCTCTCCATAAGCATAGGTCTAAATCTTTCACAATCTGTTCCCTCACCAGGTAAAATAAATATTTTTTTACTATCTCCTATACCTGAATTAATTAGAGTTTCCTTATCATCACTATTTAAAACCCATATCTCTTTTGAAAATTTAAGAGAAAATTTATATAACTCCACTGCTATTTTTGCTATAACTCCACCTTTTACAAAAGAATAACCAAGTCCAGTAAGAATTGCCACTGATTTTTTCCCAACCATTTTAGCTGCTAAAGTTCCATAGATATTTGGTTTTATTGTATAGTGAAAAATTATATCTGGGTTCTCTCTCTTATATAATTTATATAATTCTAAAGTTAATTTCAGATCTTCTATAGGATTTATACCTCTTTTATTAAGATTAATAGAGATTGATTTTACTCCTGGTATAGCTCTTTCCATATCTACTCTTCCATCATCAGGAGCAACTACTACTACTTCATGCCCATCTGACACCAATGCTCTAATAACTCCAGCTCTAAAAATATATATATCCCACATATAATTTGCTACAAATAATATCTTCATATTTTCACCTTTTTAATATTAATATAGTAATGATAACTCTTTCCCATGCCCTTGTTCTTTATACTTACTAGCCTCTTCTACTATTTTCATTCTTTCTTCAACACTTTTATGTTTTAAAATTACAGTTTCATATAGATAAACTTTTTTATTTCCCTCAAAATTTAATTGATTATCTAATCTAAAAGTTGATATTAATATTGCCAAAATAAATACTACTAATTTTACTACTGGAGCACTTTTAATATCAAAAAACATAGGAATAATAAACCAGTATGAATATACAAAAAGAATCCCTATTCTTAAAGTAATTACTGAAAGTTCAGCTCCATATAAAAATATAAATACTGATAGAAATAAGCTGTTAGCAAAAATAATTCCATATCTTTTTTCCATTAATCTCTTTCCAATTAAAAATACTATTAAAAATAATATAACTCTTTCTAAATAAAATAGAGAGAACCCTAGTGGAAAATCCTTGGGAATAATTGAGATATATCCAGCTATCTTATCTTCAATGCCTCCAGGTATTTTATCTTTTATCATCCCTACCCCATTTATTATCAATCTAATATTTGAAAGATAATAAATATTTCCTATAATGAAAACAACAAATATAAATACTCTATTCCATTTTATTTTTAATAAAAAATACATTGGAAGATATAATAATGATGATGTATGAAATAAAAATCCCAAAATATTCAATGCTACAAATGGTAAAATTTTTCTGTTTTCTATATAATCAACAGAAAGTATAAACAGAAGAATACTTTTTATATTTCTTATCATATCTATTTCAAGTGCAATTCCATACACTCCAAAAAATATAAATAATGATAAAATTGGATAATTTGAATATCTCTTAAAAATAAAATATATTAAAGTAAAATCTATAATTGTATTTATAAGACTGAAATTTATATAATTCGAGGTAAATAATTTAACCACTCCGCAATAAAACTGATATCCTTTTTCAAATCCTCCTTCTACAAAACCACCTTTTATAAGCTCTAATATATTTTTACTTTGTTCAAAATTAGGCTTATAATTATACCAATCATAACCTATATAAGCTCTTGTCCCGAAAAAAATAACTAAAATACCTAATAAAAAAATATAGATATTTCTTTTAAATTCTCTATTTTCACTAAAAATATCTATTAAACTTCCCACCCCAAGAATTATTAATATTATGAAATATAGATTCATTTATCATTCCCTCTCTAACGTTTTTTTATATAGCTCTAAATACTCCTTTGCACTATTCTCTATAGTAAACTTTTTACTTCTCTCTAAACATTTATCTGCTACTTCTCTATAAATCTTCTCATCTTTTAATTTTAAAATAAGCTTTGCTAACTCCTTAGGGTTATCATTTGAGCATAAAAAACCTGCTCCTCTAACTACTTCAGCAAGTCCTGGAACATCACTTGCTATTACAGGTTTATGTGATGCCATTCCCTCAACAGCAGTAATTCCAAATCCTTCAAAGAAAGAGTATTGAATTATAATATCAGCTGCTTTTAATAGTTGAGGAATATCTTTTCTAAGCCCTAAAAATCTAACTCTATCCTCTACTCCCTCTTTTTTAGCAAACTCTTGGACATCTCTCTCTAAAACTCCATCTCCTACAAATACAACTTTGTATTCTTCTGAAAGAGATTTTAAAGCTGAAACAACACCTTTTTGATTTTTAGCAGCTTGAAATCTTGATACCATCATAAGAACAGTATCACTATTTTCAACTCCTATCTCATCTCTTGAAATAGGATAGACATTTTCAAAATGACTTAAATCTACTCCATTTGCTATCACACAATAATTTTTTTCATCTCCACCTATCCACTCTTTCAAGCTTTTTTCAGTAGCTTCAGAGATGCTTACAATCTTATCAAAACCTCTAAAAATAAATCTGTCTATCAACTTAAAAACTATGCTATTTCTTCTTCTATTTGATGTGCTATGTTCTGTTGTAATATATTTTCTCTTTCTATTAAAATCCAATATTTTAGCAAATCTTGTCCAATATTGAGCATGTACAAGGTGAACGTGAACTATATCATAGTTCTCTTTTCTTATCTTTTCAGCTATTGCAAAAATATTTAAAGAAGACACCTTAGAATTATATTTAGAAACACTTACCTTTATTCCTCTTTTTATCAAATCCTTTTCAAATACAGAGTTAATATCACTTAATATCATTAATTCTACATCATACCCTAACTCTTTTTGTAATGGAATAAGTTCACTTAGTAGTTTCTCTGCTCCCCCCAATTCTAAAGAAGTTATAATATGGAGTATCTTCATCTTTTTCCCCCTATCAGCTTAAAATATTTACTTTGAAGTAGCCTTATAAAAAATTTTATCTTATTTTTAAAAGGGATATTATACCCTAACATCTCACTATAATAACTTTCAAAACCTCTAGGATTATTTTTTATTAACTTTAAAAAATTATTTGTGTAACCATCTTCAAGATATTCAAAATAATATATTCCTTTATCTATATATCTCATCTTATATTTTTCACCTATTTTTATCCAAACAGATGCTTCTGGAACAAATTTTTCTCCTTCATAAACTTTAAATGGATTTTCCCTTAAATATTTTGTTCTAAATACCTCTGCTTTATCTCCATCTATTCCCAATTTATATACTATCTCTATAGGTGTTGAATCTATACTATATTGAGGATAAGGTTTTCCTGTTATCTCACCAGTAGCAATATTTATCTTTCTAAATATCATTCCACCTATATTTTTAGGAAGTTTCTCCCCCTCTGAAATTATAGTTTCAACTGCATCCTCTGTAATATAATCATCACTATCTACTATAAAGAAAAACTCTCCCTCTGCAAGTTCTACTCCTCTATTAATAGCCCTCATCTTTCCAGAATTTTCTTGGTAAACATATATAATATTTAAAATATTCTCTTTTTTCCAATTTTCTATAAGCTCTTTTGTATTATCAATAGATCCATCATCTACTACTACCCATTGAAAATTTTTATTACTTTGTTTTTTTAAACTTTCATATAATCTTAAAAGGGTATCCCCTCTATTATATGCAGGAGTAAAAATAGTTACTTCCATTATTATCTTCCTTTACCAAATACAACTGTTTTAAATGTCAATATCATAATAACTAAATCTAAATATAAGCTATGTTGTTTTATATAGTATAGATCATACTCTAATTTTCTTCTTGCATCTTCAACACTAGCTCCATATGGATACATTACTTGAGCCCAACCTGTAAGCCCTGGTTTTACCATGTGTCTCAAATTATAATATGGTATCTGCTTTTCTAGTTCCTTAATAAATACCATTCTTTCAGGTCTTGGTCCAATAAAACTCATTTCCCCTTTAATTACATTTATAAGTTGAGGAAGTTCATCTATTCTCGTTTTTCTCATTATATTTCCAAATTTAGTAACTCTTGGGTCATTTTTTTGAGCCCATTTTGCTCCATCTTTTTCAGCATCATTTCTCATACTTCTAAATTTATGAACTTTAAACTCTTTTCCATTTTCCCCTACTCTATCTTGGCTATAGATAATAGGTCCGGGACTCTCTAATTTTACAATAATTGTAGCTATTCCCATAATTGGCAGAGTTAAAATTCCTATGATAAATGCCATAGTCATATCAAATATTCTTTTTATATTTGTTTGTATGTGACTATGAAGAATTTTAAATCCATAAGCTTGAAGTAACCACTCTTCATCTATAAACTCAACATCAATTTTAGCTTCATTTTCAAGCATATAATCTGAGTAACTTTTTACCTCTACACCTGAAAGTTTTAAATTTAAGATCTCTCTTATTTCCTCTTTTGTTAATTTTAACTTTGTTATTACTAAAATTCTTATACTATTCTCTTTTATAAAATCAGTTAAACTACCTTTTCTATCTGCTTCATCTATATATTTATACTCTGGGAAATTAACTAAACTTTCAACAATTCTATTTTTCATCTCTCCAGTTCCATAAGTAGTCAGATTTTTAATTTTAAAAGTAACTATACTTATAATTGTACTTATAAATACTTGTGATGCTGTAAAGATAAGGAAGAAAGGAATAAGTCCAAAATCCCAAGCATCTATAAACCAAATAAAAAATGCTATAAAGTTTAATAGAAAAATTATCACATAACCTTTATTACTACTCTTATATCTAATAAACTCCATATTATCTGTAATATAAAGTCCTAAAATAACAAAGCCAAACACTCCTAAAGAGTAGATAGGAAGTCCTACTTCATAAATAAAAAGATATCTACATATATAAAATGTTACCCCTAGCAATGCTATATATACTAACTTTAATACTGTGCTCTTCTCTTGTTCCATTCTCTTCTCCCTCTCCTATCTCTCTTGAAAAAGCTCTATTCTCTTTCCAGATAAGATACTATTATCTTCAAAACCATTTTTATCATAATATAATCTTGCTTTGAATAACTCATTTCCACTATCTTTTCCTATCTCTGAAAAAACTCCACTAGGATATACTTTATCACTGAAACCATACACATAAAGAATATTATTTTTCTTCGGTAGATATTGGTTATTTCTAAATAACACACCATTTTTCCAGTTTTCATCTAGTTTAACTCTATTATTATCTTGAATATTAACTATCTTTCCAAGCATATCAAATTCAAATATCAAATCATCATCATATGCTTCCCAGTTTCCATTTTCATTTCTATCTAGTAGAGATTTTTTTATAACTGGTGAAACTATAAGAATATATCTAATATTTCCATTTGAGTCAAAAATAAATGGTAATGATTCTTCACGAGTATTAAATGAAACTAGGTTCATTCCGCTTTCAATACTTCCATCTACTCTTTTTTCTATTACTATTGCAGGTAGAGCATCATTAATTATTCCTGTTTCAATCTCTACACTTTTTTTCTTTTGAATATCTCCATCATTTAATCTGATAGTTACATTGTTTTTAGTTTTAGGATACAATCCTATAATCTCAATCTCACCATTCTCTTTTATCTTTGCTTTATAAGTGTAGTTTTGACTATTCTCTCTTCCCTCAATAGTTACACTTACATCTTTTCCAACAAAATCATTTTCAACTTTTACTATTGCTGAAAGTGGTGTTCTTCCATATGGGTTTAATTTTATAAAAGGTGAATCAAAGGTATAGTGATTACTTCTATACTGTTTTTCAAGCTCAACAGAGTTATTTTTATCTAAAAGATAAAACTCTCCATAAGATGCCATCTTTTTATACTCTATTCCATCCATATTTTTTCCAATAATTGTTTTTAGTTCTGGAGATACTCCACAGATGCTCTCTAGTTTTTTACTTAGCAATAGAAGTTTTTTCATATCTTCAAATATCAGTTTATCATTGAAGAAATTTTCTTCACTTTCTTTTAACTTTGCAATATCCTCTTTTTTAAATTCTAAAAGAGAAACTAACTCTGCATCTCCTGTAAGTATTCCATTTAATTTTTCAAGTTGCTCTCCAGTTAAATTTTTTACAACTTTATCTATTTCAGGATTTGGTATTAATTTTACTATTCTATCTCTTATTTTTAAAGTTTCAGGTATATTCTCTTCATTTTGTGCTATTTTGTTATAATCAAAATTTGGATAATTTGCCTTTAAAAAATCTTTCATCTCCACTGAAAGAACTTCTATCTCTTGAAATCCTTTACTTATGTTTAATATTTCCATAGCTTTTGGATAATCTATATCCCTTGAATAATATATATCTGTATTATATTCTTTATCTCTATTATTTAAAGCTTCTAATACATCTGGTGTTTTTAGTATCTCTTTTAAAATTTCTAACTTCTCTAAAGAAAGTTTATCTAATAACTTTATAAACTCCTTATTATTTAATTGTTTTTCAAATTCTTTTTTTAATTTTTTACTTTGATTTTCCTTATATGTTATAGAAAAGGTAGGACTATTCTCCATTCTATTCATTATTTTTTCCTTTGAAAGATATAAAACTACCCCTACTCCTATTATAAGAAGTGAAGCTATAAGTGTTATTTTTTCCTTCCTATTTATTTGCATGATTATCTCCTTTTTCTTTCCTTTTCATTGAAACCCTATCTTAATATTATAATAATAATTATAAAGAAAATCTAGTTATATTTTTCTATAATAAAAAATATAATTATTTTAGCCCTATTTTAACATAATTTTTTCCGTTTTTTAACATTGATTTTTTTAGTTTCTATACTTTTTTTGTTGACTAACAAAAAATAAAAACGACTAGAAATAATTCCAGCCGTTTCATTTTAATTAATAATTTTTCTTTCCTACATTTTCAGCTATTTTTACAATAAGATCTCTAGCTTTTTCCATTGATTGAATACAGATATATTCAAATCTTCCATGGAAGTTGTGTCCTCCTGTAAATAGGTTTGGACATGGAAGTCCTCTGTAAGAAAGTCTAGCCCCATCTGTTCCCCCTCTAATAGGTCTAATATTTGGTGCTATTTCTAACTCTTCCATTGATTTTTTAGCTAGATCTATTATATACATAACAGGCTCTATCTTTTCTCTCATATTGTAGTAGCTATCTTTTACTTCAATCTCTATCTTAGCATCTTTATATTTTTTAGCTAGATATTGAACTGCATCTTTAATAATAATTTTCTTTTCATTGAATTTTCTCATTGAGTGATCTCTGATGATATATTCCATTTTAGTATTTTCAACTGTTCCTGTTAATTCATCAAGTAGGAAGAATCCTTCATAATTTTCAGTATGTTCAGGTCTTTGATCACATGGTAACATAGCATTTAATTCCATTGCAATCATAATAGAGTTGATCATACTATTTTTAGCAGATCCTGGGTGAATATCTCTACCTTGAATTTTTACTGTTGCAGAAGCAGCATTGAAGTTTTCATATTCTAGCTCTCCAAGCTCTCCACCATCTACTGTATAAGCAAATTTACAATCGAATTTTTGAACATCAAATAGCTCTGCTCCTCTTCCAATCTCTTCATCAGGAGTAAATCCAACTTTTATAACTCCATGTTTAATCTCAGGATGCTCTTTTAAATATTTAATAGCTTCTATTATCTCAACTATTCCTGCTTTGTCGTCAGCTCCTAAAAGTGAGCTTCCATCTGTAACTATAAGATCTTGTCCTATGTAATTTTTCATATGAGCAAAATCTTTAGGAGAAAGAACTACATTCTCATCAGCATTTAATACTATATCTTCCCCATTGTAATTTTCTACTATTCTAGGTTTTACACCTCTTCCATTGTATGAAGGAGCTGTGTCCATGTGAGCTATAAATCCTATTGCAGGAATATCCTCATCACAGTTTGCTGGTAATGTTGCCATAATATAACAGTTTTCATCTAAAGTTATATCTTCCATTCCTAATGCTTTTAGATCTTCAACTATAACTTTTGCAAGATCCCATTGTATTTCACTACTTGGACAAGCATTGCTTTCTGGATTAGAGTCTGTATCAATTTGTACATACTTTAAAAATCTTTCAACTAAACTATTCATCACTAACATCTCCCTATCTATATTTTTAGCTACTTATATTCTAATATGAAATTAGATTTATTTCAATCAGTTATTTTAGTTTTCTTCAACAACTGCTTCTAATTTCTCCATCTCTTCTTGCTCTTTTTGTAGATGTTTTAATGTTTTCATCTCTCTCTTTATTAAAATAAATGTAATCACTGTTGATATAAAATCTGATGTAGGTGCTGCAAACCAAATCCCTGTCAAACCAAATAATCTAGACATAACTATAATACATGGAATCAATATAATTATCTGCCTTGATAAACTTATAAAAAAACTTAATTTTGGCTTTCCTACTGCTTGGAAATATACTGATGGGATTATTTGGAATCCTATGATTGGGTACATTATTGTACTTATTCTCAATCCAAATGAAGCTATATCTAACAATGCTTTTTCTCTTGTAAAGATAAATATAAAATATTTTGATAAAAGTTGTATTACAAGGAAGTTAAATATACATATTATACTAGCTCCTAATATTGCCTTACGAAGTGCTTCCCTTACCCTTGCATAAAGTTTAGCTCCATAGTTATAACCTAAAATTGGTTGTAACCCTTGGTTAATTCCAAAGATAGGCATAGCTAAAAATATTACTATTGCTTGAATTATTGCCATTGCTCCTATTGAGTTATCCCCACCATAGATTTTTAATGTATGGTTAAAAGTATAGTTTACAAGGCTTGATCCCAATTGTAATGCAAAAGGTGCTGATCCCAATGCCATTATATTTTTTATTCTCTCCCATTTCAAAGGTAGATCCTTCATATATAATTTTAAACCACTAAACTTAGATCTAAAATAATAAATTGTCCATGCTGCTGAGATGTATTGAGATATAATTGTTGCCCAAGCTGCCCCTGAAACTCCCATATCCATTCCAAATATAAAGATAGGATCAAGAACTATATTTATTATTGCTCCTATCAATAGAGTTACCATTGACATTTTAGGGTTTCCATCTGAACGAATACCTGCATTAGCAACATATCCTACTATTGTTGCTGGGAACCCAATAGCAACTATTCTCAAATACTCAATAGTATATTTAGAAGTATTTTCACTTCCACCTAATTTGTCAACTAATCCTTCCATAAAAATTATAACTAAGATTCCAATTATTGTTGAAACAATAGTTCCAAAACAGATTGCATTTCCTAAATAATGTTCTGCCTCATCTTTTTGCTTTTTACCTAGATTTAATGATATATTAGTTGCTCCCCCTAGTCCTATTAAAACTGCAAATGCAAATACAAAAATAGTAACTGTGAATGTTAACCCTACACCTGCTATTGCAAAATGTCCTACATCTTTAATATTTCCTATATATATTCTATCTACAATACTATAAAGAGCATTAACTAGCATCCCTATTATTGCTGGTAACGAAAACTGAATTAGCAGTTTTGTAATTTTTTCACTTCCCATAAATTGATGTTTATTTTTCATTTCCCCTCCTGTTATTCCTAATTTTCTATAAGTTTTGACATTATTTTTATAAACATTTTTCTCTCTTCTTCATCAAGTATTTTTTCTACTCTACTTTGAAAAATATCTGAGACTTCAAAAATAATATTTAAAATCTCTTTTGCTTTCTCTTCCAATTCTAAATATGTTACCCTTCTGTCTTCTTCACACACTTTTTTTCTAAGGTATCCCTTTTTCTCTAACTTATTTACTAAAATAGTAACTGTTGATTTGTCCTTTGAGATTTTTTCTGTAACCTCTTTCATTGAAAGAACTTTAAAAACATGCAGTATTATAATTATTCTTATATGAGAAAAACCTAACTCTGTTATTCCTCTTTTCCTCAGTTGTTCATCCATAAAACACCTATTCCTATGGAACAACCTTGCAATACTACTATAAAGTGTATTCTCTAATTTCCTCTCTTCCATTATTATCACCCACAAAAAATGTTAACATATAATTAGTTTTATGTCAAACTATTTTTTCTTGTTCATCTAAATTAAAAAAACTACGTTCTAACTTTATTTAAAGTTTCAAACGTAGTTTATATCAATTTATTTTTTATTTACTATTTTTTCTCTTTTTCCTCTGCTTCTTTTTTATCTAAATATGCTTTTTGAACTATCTCTATTACTTCAAGCATCTTCTTTTGAATATGATCATATCCAACCTCTTTAATATGAGGTAGATTACAATTTGAACAATCTTTTATTCCATGAGGTGTATATTTAAAGTTTCCTCCACAATTTTCTCCTAACATATATAGTGGGCAATAGCAAAACATACAGTTAAAATCCTCAATATTTTTCATTTGGTGACATGGAAAAAATTCACAATCTTTATGGTGGATAAATTTATAGTTATTCATAAAAGACCTCCTAGTTTTAATTTCTATACTTTAAATATACCCTTTTTATAATATTAAATCAAGAAAAGTTTTCTATTATTACTCTTTTATCTAAAAAATAGATATTTTATACATTTTCTTTATAATGTTTCAGATAAAATCTCTATCTTTTTTTCTCTATATATTATATCTCCATCTTTTAAATAAAATTGAACTGGATAAATTTCAACTCCTGCCTTTATTGCTTTATAAAATAGTTTTGAAAACTCTAAATCTGTTTCATATTTTGGTCTAAAACTTTTAGAATCTCTAAAAACCAATAATAAAACTGCTGCTCTATCTCCATTCTCTTTTATTTTTATCAACTCTTTCAAATGTTTTTGAGCCCTTGTGCTTGGAGCATCTGGAAACATTGCTACTTTATTTACAGAAAGAGAAACTCCTTTAACTTCAACCCAAATCTTTTTTCCATCTTTTTCTAAAAGATAATCAAGTCTACTATCTCCATTTTTTACCTCTGCTGTTATACTATCTATTTTTCCAAAAGGTGAAATCTCAAGATCTTTTAAAAAGTTTTCTGAAATATATCTATGATAAGCAGAGTTAATTAAAATATCCTCTCCATCATCTGCTTTTGCTGAAATCAGATCCCAATCTGTTTTTCTCTTACTTCCCTCTTTAGCCTTTTTTAAACTAACTTCATTTCCTAAAAAAAGTAGCTCTTTTATTCTCCCAGAATCATGGACATGGCAGATAACTTCCCCTCTATCTTTTAACTCTACCTTTGCTATAAATCTATTTGGTCTCTCTAAAAACTTTCCTGCCTCATCTATTCCAATCTTATAAATCAGTTTTTCCATTCTTTTCTCCTAAAATAAAAAATTGGCTAAAACTGTTATAACGATTCTAGCCAATTATTTTCTAATTATTAATATTTTCCATCTGCTAAATCTCTAAAATTAACAGCTTCTAATCTCTTTACAAAATCATCCTCTATACTTTTCATAACTCTGTGGATTCCACAATTTCCACCTCTTAAAGCACAACTTTCAGGTGATTCCATACAATCTTTTAAACAAATTTTTCCCTCTATTGATTCAATAGCATCTTTAAGAGTTATCTCTCTACCATCTCTTTTTAATCTGTATCCTCCTCTAGCACCTTTAAAGATCACTACTAAGTCAGCTTTTTCTAACTTTTTTAAAATTCTCAAACTAAAAAGATGAGGTATATCCTCTTTTTCAGATATTTCATTTGAAGAAATAATTCTCTCTTCTCCATTCTTAGTTAAGTATAGAAGTATTCTAAATGCATATTCTATCTCGTTTTTTAATCTCATCGCTTTTTCTCCTATAATACCTTCCTACATTTTTATAAAACATATTGCAATTATAGCACATTAAGTAGGTAATAACAATATTTTTATTGATATTTTAACTTATCTCCCTTGCATTATCTACTTTTTCTCCTAAAGCTGCTTTTATAGCAACAATCGCCACTTCCAATTGATCTAAATCTGGCTCTTTAGTTGTAATTCTTTGAAGTGATAACCCAGGAAATGCCACTAACTTTACCCAACATCTATCTAAATGATTACTACTATATCTTTGAAGCTCATATGAGATCCCTGCTATAACAGGCATCATAATAACTCTTAATACAACCTTTATAATTATTTTTTGTAACATATCTTTAGGTACTGGCAATATAAAATCCATACATGAAAAAACAATTATTGAAATTAACATTACTATTAAAAGAAAGCTTGTTCCACATCTAGGATGTAGTGTAGTAAATTTCTTAGCATTCTCTGGTGTTAACTCCAATCCATTTTCATAGGCATATATAGATTTATGCTCTGCACCATGATATTCATAAACCCTCTTTACATCTTTTGAAAAAGATATTACCCATATATAGAATATAAAGAATACTAATCTCAATACAGCTTCTAAAAGATTTGAATGAATCTTATTGTTACTAAATACAAAACTTCCAATTAAAGACGGAATCACTACAAATAATCCTATCCCTAAAGCTAAAGATACAACTGTTGTCATAACAGCTTCTTTTTGAGTTATTTGCTCTTCCTCTTCAGCCTCTGATTGATTAGCTGAAAATGTAAGTTCCTTTATCCCCATAACAAGTGCATCAAAAAGTGAAACTGCACCTCTTACAAAAGGTATCTTTGCTAACTTTCCCCTATTTGATGAAATTTTCGTTTTCTTATATACTATCTCTCCAGAAGGTTTTCTCACTGCTGTTGCTAACCATTGAGGACTTCTCATCATAACACCCTCAATTACAGCTTGCCCCCCTATACTAATTTTCTCTACCATCTTGCTCCTCTCCAAAGACTATTTTTTTAAAATAACAAATGTTAAGTCGTCCACTTGTTCATAGTCTCCTCTAAAATCAGTTATCGCTTTTAAAATGCTTTCTTTTATCTCTTCAGGTTCTCTATCTTTATTTTGATATACAACCTCTTTCAATCTATCAATTCCAAACATATCTTTATTGCTATTTTCAGTTTCATTTATTCCATCAGTATAGAAAACTACAATATCTCCATCATTTAATTTTAGCTCTCCATGTCTATATGAATACTCTTTAAGGAATCCAATTGCTACCCCTTTTACAGTATGTAATTCAACTGTATCTGTTTCTGCTCTATACACTACAAGAGGATTATGCCCTGCATTTGAATATGATAAAATCTGAGTTTTTCTATTATATTTACTATGCATCATTGTGATAAACATATCCTCTGTTATATCTGGATATATCAATCTATTTAATTCATTAAGATTTTTTTCTGGCTCCATATCAGCAGTAATCATCAATGTTTTCAATACCGATCTTCCTAATGCCATCAAAAATGCTGCTGGTACTCCCTTACCGCTTACATCTGCTATTGTAATACAACAGTTATCCTCATCTACTACTGTATAATCGTAATAGTCTCCCCCAATCTCCTTTGCTGGCTCAAAGAAATTGGCAATTTTTAATCCAAAAATATCATTGATATTTGCTGGAAGAATTTTCTTTTGAATTCTAGCAGCAACTTCAAGTTCATTGGACATTCTCTCTTTTACAAGAAGAGCTGAATAGATTTGAGCATTATTTATAGCAATAGAAACTTGAATTACCAGTGCTGATATAGTTTCTTCATCTATATCAATCAATTTATTTCTATCTTCTATTACATATATAACTCCAAGCTCTTTTCCCTTTACAACAAGTGGAGAGATAACAACAACCTCGTCATCTCCAACAGCAAATCCCTTTGAAAGATCTTCGTAAATTCTCTTATAGTCAGCTCTTGTAAACTCTTTTATCTCATCTTCACTAAAGCTTATCTCTCCTCTAAATCTTATAGCTCCCTTTACTCTTCTATTTTTTAATTTTCCATTGTCCCAAAGGTAAAGTGATATTCTCTTTGCTCCTGTAAGTACAAAATAAGCATCTAATATAATATTTATTATCTTATCTACCTCAAGTATTGAAAGAACTGCCCTTGATAGAGAGTTAAGATTTGATAGATTTTCTACCCTTCTTTCAAGAATATGATTACTATACTCTAACTGTGTAGATTTAGTAACAAGAGCATCATATGTAACCTCTAGCTCTTTTCTATACTCCCTCAACTCAACTATTGAGTTTTCAAGCTCTAACTCCTGCTTAATTATCTTATTTAAAGTCTCTATATACTCCTCTTTTAAAACTTCTGGAATATCTTCTAACTCCTGTCTTGCCCTAAGACTAGTCAGTATTCTTATAATATCTTTAAAATTTTCTTTCTCCTGCCTCTTTAAAATATAAAAGAAAAATATTGTAAGCAGGCAAAGAAAAAACATATACAACATTAGTTAATCCTCCATTGATTTCCCTCTTCTTTTATATTTAAAATATCTCTAGGTACATCATCTACTTTTACACTTGCTTTTCTATTATCTCTTTTTTCTGGTGTTACTACTTTAAATCTTAACATATCCTTTATTTTAATATCCTCTTCATCTTCAAATTTAGATAGCAAACTTTTTGGATCTTTTATCTCTTCAACTTTTACTCCAAATCTATAATCTTTTACAGTATCTACATCTGTTCCCTCTACAAGTAGTATCTTATTTGGAATAATTCTTGGCTCTCCACCTGTTTTTAAAATAATGATATTTGCTTTTATATCATTCTCTTTTCCAAATGTATCTTTAGTATAGATAGGGAATCCCTCTGCTCCTGCTTCAACTATATTTTTTTCATCTACCTCTAATATAAAATCTTTAGCTATTGGATAGAACATTTTTGAAGTTAATTTTCTCTTATCAAAAACTTCAGATACTATTCTCATCTTATCTAGCTCAGTATAGTAAGCATACTCATCATACTCTCCAGATCTTTTTAAGTAATCAAACCAGTAGTAGACTTGTTTATTTAAGTATTGTTGAATAGTTCCTGCATTTGTAGGAAAATCTATCTTTATTTTAGAATCAATAAGTTCTTTCTCTTCTTGAGTTAGATCAGAGGCTGGTTTAAAGAAAACTTTTTCACTTTCTCTTACCTCTCTAATTCCAATATTTCTAATATCTTGGTAAAGTTCATATGGAATAATAATATTCAAATCTTTTTTATGTGCTATCATTTTCCCCATTAGAACATTCAAATTATCAAAAAATATATCTTTCTCTTCTACTGTTTTAGGATAATCTAGTTTATAAGCTTTTAAAATATATTCCCCTCTTGATAATCCATTATTAAACTCTACTATTTGGCTTTGATCTCTTCTAGCAACTACACTTTGACAACCAGTTACTATAAAAGCTATCAAACTTAAAAATACTATTAGGACTTTCTTCTTCATACTTCCTCCAAATAAACTATTTTTTTAATTTTTCTAATATATTCTCTGCAACTTTTCTAGGAACAAACCTAGTTAAAGATTCTATACTTTCATTTTTTATTCTCTCAATAGAACCAAACTCCTTTAAAAGAACTGTCTTTCTCTTTGTTCCAACTCCTTCAATATCATCTAACTCTGATTTTAAAACCCTTTTACTTCTCAGTTTTCTATGGTAAGTTACCCCAAATCTGTGAGCCTCATCTCTAACCCTTTGAAATATTTTAAGAGCCTCTTGATCTTTAGAGAATATATATGGCTCTTTCTCACCATATTTATATATCTCCTCTTCTCTCTCTGCTAAACTTAAAAGATCTGAGATTCCATCTTTTCCCAATTCTCTCAATACCTCTCCAGCTGCATTTATCTGTCCAATTCCCCCATCTATTAAGATTACATCTGGAAATTGACTCTCCTCTAATTTTCCATAACGTCTAGTTATTACCTCTCTCATCATCTGAAAATCATCTGGAGTATCTTTACAAGTTATCTTAAATTTTCTATAATCTTTCTTTGATGCTCTCCCCTCTATTGAAACACTCATTGAAGCAACTGCATCTTTTCCTTGAGTATTTGATATATCAAAACACTCTATCTTTCTTGGATATCTTGTAAGTTGTAAAGTTGTATATAATTTATATAATCCCTCTTCAACTACACTTTTCTTTCTATAATAACTTTCTATATCTCTTTCTAAATTCAATTTTCCCATTTCAAGTAGCTCTTTTCTTCTACTTTTAATCTTTGGAAAGTGAAACTCTATCTTTCTATTTTTTAGCTTTTTTAATGCCTCTAATATCTGCTCACTCTCTTTTTCATACTCACTTTGAAAAACTATACTATTTGGCAGTGGATGTTTTGTATAAAATGATAAAATCACAGTTTCTAATACATTCTCATATATTTTATCCTTTAAACTTAAATTTGTCGAGATTTTTCCTAAAATTTTTCCATCTCTTACATTTAAAACACAGATAAAAACTCTCTCCTGTTCAACTCTCAAGTTAAATATATCCTCATCAAGCTCTTTCCCATACTCTGTTACTTGATTATTTAAAATAGTTGATTCAATCTCTTTTATCTGCTCTCTATAAAGAATAGCATTTTCAAACTCCATCTTCTCTGAAGCTAAACTCATCTTTTTATTTAACTCTTCAACTAGTAATTTCCCTTGCCCTTTTAATACTTGCTTTGCCTGTTCTACAAATGTATTATACTCTTTTTCCTTCTCTTTATACACACAAGGCCCTATACACATCTTCATATAGTATTTTAAACATGGTCTAGGATATTTCTTATTCATATCCCTTGTACAATCTCTAAGTTTAAATATCTTTACAAGCAACTTTTTTAACATCCATCCCCCTTGAGGATATGGACCAAAATATATTCCTGACTTTGTATCTAATGCCTTTGTTGTTCTTATAACTTGAATATTTGGAAATTTTTCTCTGCTGATTTTTATATATGGATATGTTTTTTCATCTTTTAACAGGATATTATATTTAGGCATATATTTTTTTATTAAGTTGTTTTCTAAAATCAGAGCATCTACTTCACTATTGCAGATTATAAATTCTATATTCTCAATATTCTTTACAAGCTCTTTTGTTTTCTCACTCTCATGCTCTCTATTAAAATATGAAGATACTCTATTTTTTAGATTTTTAGCCTTTCCTACATAGATTACCTTTCCAAGATTCTTCATCAGATAAACTCCAGGATTCTCAGGTATCTCTATCTTTTTTATATCTATCATAAAATTACCAGTTCCTTCTCTCCTTCTCACGATGGCTAATATATACATTTAAACTTTCCACTTTTGAAAGTTCATTGTGTAATAATCTAGCAAAAGTTACAGAACGATGTTTCCCACCACTACAACCTATTCCAATAGTAAGATGTTTTTTTCCCTCTTTTATGAAATTAGGAATTAAAAATTTTAGCATGTTTAATAATCTTTCAGCAAACTCTTGAGAGATATCATATTTCATAACATAGTCGTAAACCTCTGCATCCTCTCCAGTTTTCTCTCTAAGTTCCTCTATATAATATGGATTTGGTAGAAATCTTACATCAAAAAGTAGATCTAAATCAATAGGTATCCCATATTTAAAGCCAAAAGATTGAACATGGATATTTATCGCCTTTTCATGTGAATCTATCATTAAAATCTCTTTTAATCTCTCTGAAAGTTCTTTTGGTTTAATATCACTTGTATCTATTATTCCACTTGCTCTCTCCCTAATTGAAGCCATAATTTCACTTTCTTTATTTATACTTTCTAACAATGTAGCTGCTTCTAAAGGGTGTTTTCTTCTTGTCAAATTGTATCTATTTAAAATAACTTCATCTGATGCTTCAATAAATACAAGAGAAAACTCTACTCCTGCTCTTTCTATCTCATCTAGCAGTTTAAAAAACTCTTCTGTTACTTTAAATGAACGAATATCTATTCCTAATGCTAATTTTTCTATTGAAGTATTTACAAAAAAGCTGGCTACCTCACAAGGTAAGTTATCTACAACATAATATCCCATATCTTCTAATACATTTAAAGCTGTCGTCTTTCCTGCACCACTCAATCCACTTACTATAACAAACTTTTTTTTCTGCATAATTTCACCATTCTTTATATTTATTTAAAATTCTTTATAAAAACACTTATGCTTTATTATATCACAATTTTTCTAAATAAAATATTTTTCTCTTAAAGAATCTATATATTTTCTGAAACTATACATTATTTTTTATTACTTGACCTTTTTTTGAAATAAATATTTTCAAAATAAAAACTACCCCTAAATTTTAGAGGTAGTTAGTTTTAATTACATTCTATCTAATGTTTTAATTCCTAATAGAGATAATCCCTCTTTAATAGTTTCTCCTGCTACTTTAGCAATTAGTCCTCTTGAATATAAAATATCATCTTCTTGATTTAAGATAGGACAACTATTGTAGAAACTATTGAATTTCTTAGAAAGTTCAAATAGATAATCTGCTATTATATTTGGTTTAAATGATTCAGCAGCTTTTAAAACAACCATTGGGAATGTTGCTATATGATCTGCCAATGCTCTTTCTTGTTTATTTTCTACTTTTATCTCTTTAGAGTAATCAATCTCTTTTCCTTCAGCAGCAGCTTTTCTTAAAATAGATTGGATTCTAGCATAAGAGTATTGTAAATATGGTGCTGTATTTCCTTCAAAGCTTAATATTTTATCCCATTCAAATATAATTGGACTTTGTCTATTTTGAGAAAGGTCAGCATATTTTATAGCTCCCACTCCTACAACTTCAGCAATTTGATCTTTTTCCTCTGCTGATAGATCAGGATTTTTCTCATTTACTATATCATAAGCTCTTTTCTTTCCTTCATCTAGAAGTTGCTCTAATCTAATTACATTTCCTTTTCTTGTTGAGAATACTCCATCAGCAAATCTCATAATACCAAACCAAATATGATATTTTTCAACATCCCAACCAAGCATCTCTGTTATTTTAAAGAATTGTTTAAAGTGATCTTGTTGTCTTTCATCTGTAAGGTAGATTAATTTATTTACATTGTAGTTTTCTCTTCTAAATTTAATAGTAGCTATATCAGATGTTGAGTAAAGGAATGCTCCATCTTTCTTTTGTACTATACATGGGAATAGGTTATCTTCTTCTGGGAAGAATACAACTTTTGCACCATCATCTTCTACTGCTAAACCTTTTTCTACAAGCTCATCTACAACACCTTGCATCATTGGGTGATAGAATGATTCTCCATAGTATGTATCAAAGTGTACATCAAGTCTTGTATATAATTTTTCATACTCATCAAGAGATACTTTTATAAACTCTTTCCAAAGAGCATAGTTTTCTTCATCTCCATCTTGAAGTTTTTTAAGCTCTAATCTTGCTTCCTCTTCAAGTTCTGGGTGCTCTTCAGATTGTTTTGTAAATTCAACATATACTCTTTCTAACTCTTCAATAGCATTTTCTTTGTAAGCTTCTTGATTAAGCCATCTTCTATATCCAATAATAAGTTTACCAAATTGTGTTCCCCAATCTCCTATGTGGTTATCAGCTACTAAATGGTATCCTAAATATCTATATATTCTAGCTACTGAATCTCCTATTATTGTTGATCTTAAATGCCCAATGTGCATTCTTTTAGCGATATTTGGAGAAGAGAAGTCTATTATTACATCTCCATCTCTATTAAGGAATGAAAAATCATATTTCTCATTTCTTGATTTTTTTAGTAATTCTCCAAGATATTCACTTTTTAAAAATATATTAATAAATCCTGGTCCTGCTATCTCTAATTTATCTATTACATTATTAGGCTCAAGATTATCTACTATCTCTTGTGCTATTGCTCTAGGATTTTTTCCTATAATCTTAGAGTTCATCATAGCAAAGTTTGTTTGAAAGTCTCCAAATTTCTCATTTGTTGCCACAGATACTTCAATTTTCTTTGTTTCTATATCTCCATATACTTTTTTTACTGTAGCTTCAAATATCTTAGCTATCTCTCTATCTATAACCTGCACTCTTCCACCTCTTCTTTTTATTTTTTAAAATAAAAAAGGGACATGAAGTCCCGAAAGAATAAATCCAACCTACCGCCTCCAGTGTAGTTTTAGTCGCCAAAACCAAAAGTGGTAGTCAGTTATCTATAATATACAGAGTCCGTAAGTAACTTAAGCTTTAAGCCAATCGTGACTTTGCTGAGCTATTATACACAGCGCCAACCCCATGACGACATTAGGCCCAAAACCTCGTGAAAATAGCAAATAGGTCAGAAACTCTTATTCTTATACGAGAATTATATCACTTTTTTTATTTTTTTTCAATAACTTATATTAATTTAATGTAAATTTATTATTTCTCTTCCTCTTCATAAGTAGATTTTAAGTGTAGTTCTTCTAATTGATCTTCATCTACTATTCCAGGTGCTTCTGTCATTAGACATTGTCCTTTATTTGTTTTAGGGAATGGAATAACGTCTCTTATTGAGTTTTCTTTTAACATTACCATTAACCATCTATCTAGTCCAAATGCAAGTCCTCCATGAGGTGGTGCACCATATTTAAATGCATCAAGGAAGAATCCAAATTTAGTTTTAGCTTCTTCTGGTGTAAGTCCTAATCTGTCAAATACTTTAGATTGAATTTCTGGATTGAAGATTCTAATTGAACCTCCTCCAATTTCAAATCCATTTAATACCATGTCATAAGTATTTGTTCTGATATTTTCTGTTTGTCCATTTAAGAATGCTTCTAAGTCCTCATCTTTAATTGATGTAAATGGATGGTGTTCAGCTTTATATCTTTGTTCTTCTTCATCATAAGCGAACATAGGGAAGTCAACTACCCATAGGAATCTAAATTCATCTGGATTGATTAAGTTAAATTCTTTTCCTATTCTTGTTCTTAATGCTCCTAAAGCTCCATATACAACTTTTGCTTTATCAGCTATGATTAAAATAATATCTCCTTTTTCTGCTCCAGTTCTTTCAATTATTGCATCTAATTCCTCTTTAGTTAAGAATTTAGCTATTGGAGAGTTTATTCCATCTTCAGTTACTTTTATATGAGCCATTCCTTTAGCTCCAAAGTATCTTTTTGCATGTTCTTCATATTCTCCTAATACTTTTCTAGAGAATCTTTCTGCACCTTGAGGAGCTACTATAGCTTTAACAATTCCTCCATTTGCAACTGTTTCTTGGAAAGCTTTAAATCCACAATCTTTAACTATATCAGTAAGATCTTTTAATTCTACACCAAATCTTAAATCTGGTTTGTCAGAACCAAATCTTCCCATAGCTTCAGCATAAGGCATTCTTTCAAATTTGTAATCTACTGTTTCTCCTGTAATAGCAGTAAATACATCTTTAGCTAGTCCTTCTATTGTATTCATAACATCATCCATAGTTACAAATGACATTTCAATATCTAATTGAACAAATTCAAATTGTCTATCTGCTCTTAGATCTTCGTCTCTAAAACATTTAGCTAATTGGAAATATCTTTCAACTCCACCAATCATTAAAAGTTGTTTAAATAATTGAGGTGATTGAGGTAGAGCATAAAATTCTCCTGGGCTTATTCTACAAGGTACTAAGAAGTCTCTTGCTCCTTCTGGAGTTGATTTAGTTAATAATGGAGTATCTATATCTAAGAAACCATGTTGGTCCATGTAGTTTCTAATAGCCATTATCATTTTATGTCTCATTTTTAAATTACGTAACATTCTTGGTCTTCTAATATCAAGATATCTGTACTTTAATCTGATATTTTCATTTACATTGTCATCTACACTTGAAATTTGGAATGGTAAAACATCACAACTATTTAATACAGTTAGTTCTTTAGCAAAAACTTCTATATCCCCAGTAGGCATATTTGGGTTTTTACTTTGTCTCTCTCTTACCTCTCCAACTATTCTTATTACAGCTTCATTTTTTAATTTTTGAGCTTGTTCTACTACTTCTTTTGGTGCTACATCTATGTCAAAAATTACTTGAGTTTTTCCCTCTCTATCTCTCATATCTACGAAAGTTAATCCCCCAAGGTCTCTTTTTGTATCAACCCAACCAGAAAGAATTACTTCTTGACCTATATTTTCCTTCCTTAGTTCACCTAAATTATGAGTTTTGTAAATCATACTATCCTCTCCTTAAATTTTAAATCTATTTAGATTTTTTTATTATCTCCATTGCTTGTTCAAAAGGCATCTCTTCTTGAGTTCTATTTATAAAATCTTTTAATAGAACTACACCTTTATTTATTTCATCTTCTCCAGTAATTATACAGTATTTTACTCCAAGCTTGTCAGCTTTTTTCATATGAGATTTTATACCTTTACTATTGAAGTCTATATAACTTTTTATTCCTTCATCTCTAAGATCTTTCGTTATTTTTAAACTATAATCTTTTGCATTATCACCAAGCCATGCTACATATACATCTGGACTATTGCTAGGGTATTTATCTAATAGCATCATCATTCTCTCTACCCCTGCTGCAAATCCAACTGCTGGTATATCTTTATCTCCCAGTTGTTTTAGAAGATTATCATATCTTCCTCCACCTAATACTGTTCCTTGTGCTCCTAATTTATTAGTTACAATCTCATAAACAGTACTTGAATAATAGTCAAGTCCTCTTACTAATTTAGGATCTTCAACATATTTTATTCCAAAAATATCAAGATATTTTTTTACATTTTCATAGTGTTCTCTCTCTTCTGGTGAAAGTGAATCTATTATGCTTGGAGCATTTTTAGTAAGCTCTTTACACTTATCAACTTTACAATCTAAAACTCTTAATGGATTTTTTTCCATTCTCATTCTACAATCTTCACAAAGTTCCTCTTTTAGTGGTTCTAAGAAAGAAAGTAGTTTCTCTCTATATTGAGTACGAGATGCATTTGTTCCAACAGAGTTTATATGAACTTCTAGATCACTTATACCTAATTTTTCAAGTAAAGTATAGCTCATTGCTATAACTTCAGCATCTAAAATAGGTGAGCTTTCTCCTAATACTTCTACCCCAATTTGATTGAACTCTCTTTGTCTTCCAGCTTGTGGTCTCTCATATCTAAACATAGAACCATTGTAATAGTATCTTGTTACATCTTCCTTTCCATAGATTCCATTTTCTAAATATGATCTTACAACTGATGCTGTATTTTCTGGTCTTAAAGTAAGGCTTCTATCTCCTCTATCTTTAAAAGTGTACATCTCTTTTTCAACTACGTCAGTTCCCTCTCCAATTCCTCTTTTGAAAAGATCTGTTTCTTCAAAGATTGGAGTTTTAATATATGAATATCCATAGCTTTCAAATGTATCTTGTGCTACTCTTGAGATATAGTTATATTTTACAGCCTCTTCTCCAAAAATATCTTTTGTTCCTCTTACTGCTTTTATTAGCTTCATCCTTTTACCACCTCATAAATTATTTTCCCCATAATTTTTCCAGTTTTTCTTTTATCAGTTTCTCATTTTTATTTTCCCCAGGTATATAATATCTTCTTTTCTTCTCACTATAATTCTGTTTCACAAAATTTCCAGCATAATCATGTGGATACTTATACCCTTTGTTATTTTGACAGATATTTAATGGTACTTTCTCAAGGTCTCCATTTTCTATATCTTCCAACGCTTTATTTATTCCCATGTAGCATGAATTGCTTTTTGTAGAGATAGCTATATATATCACTGCTTGAGCTAAAATAATTCTAATCTCTGGCATTCCTATTCTTTCACTTGCTTGCATAGCACTATTTGCTATAAGCATAGCCTCTGGATTTGCCATTCCTATATCCTCACTTGCATGAATCATAATTCTTCTAGCTATATATCTAGGATCTTCTCCACCATGTAGAAGTCTAGCCAACCAATATAAAGCTGAGTCTGGATCACTTCCACGCATACTTTTTATCATTGCAGATATGAGATTATATTTATCCTCTGCCTTATGATAGGAAGATTGCCTCTCTCTAAATATCTGTAAAACTTCTGAATCTTCTAAATCAATACAACTATTTTTATAAAGCTCTAAATAGTTAAGTGCTATTCTACTATCCCCTTGAGAAATATCCAATATACACTCTACTATCTCATTAGAAATATCTATACCTAAATAATTTATCCCCTTTTGTAATATCTTCTTTATATCCTCTCTATTTAAAGATTTAAACTCAAAAATCATAACTCTTGAAAGTAAAGCATTATTTAAACTATAATAGGGATTTTCAGTTGTTGCTCCTATAAGAGTCAACACCCCTGATTCACAATAGGATAACAGTGCATCTTGTTGCATCTTATTAAATCTATGAATCTCATCTAAAAAAAGTATAGTCTTTTTCCCATAAAATTCAAGATTTTTTTTAGCTTTTTCAACAATATCTCTCAAGTCATTTAAACTAGCTACTGTTGCATTTAACGTTTCAAAATTGCTATCTAAAGTTTTAGAGATTATCTCTCCCAATGAACTTTTACCACACCCTGGTGGTCCAAAGAAAATACAATTTGATATTGTCTGCTTCTCTATTAATTTTCTTAAAATGCCACCTTTTCCTAAAATCTTCTCCTGCCCTATAAAGTCATCTAAAGTAGTTGGTCGCATTTTTAAAGCTAATGGTTTTACTTTTTCATAGTTATTTTCAAATAGATTCATTATATCACAACCATAGATTATTTTTTACAAAAAAAGCGTATTGAAGAACAATACGCCTCATACCTTCTATTTTACTAAGTATAATAAAAGTGCACTGACTATAAACAGTACTGCAACTACTTCTGTTGCTTTAGCTAAAGGCCCACCGTCTTTTGATACTCCAAACACAGTATTTGATGCTCCCATTCCCATGCTTGCTGACATTCCGTGGCTCCTATCAGGCTGGATAAGTACAAGAATTATCAAGGCTATAGCAAATACAAAAAGCATTAATGTAAATAATGTTTCCATAAATTCCTCCTAAAATTCACTCCCATGTTTATTAATACATTAAATTATATCATAGATATTCAAAATATTAAAGATATCTTTTATAAGATTTAATTTATTTTTATTAAATTTAAAAGAGCCCTCATAAGAGAGCTCTACTTTCACTATAATAATTTTGCTGCTATTTCAGCTAGTTTAGATCTTTCACCTTTTTTCAAAGTGATATGTCCAACAATCTCTTCATTTTTCAATCTATCAGCCATATAAGTTAAACCATTTGTATTTGAATCTAGATATGGGTTGTCTATCTGTTGAGGGTCACCAGTAAATATTATCTTAGTATTTTCCCCAGCTCTTGTGACAATTGTTTTTATCTCCAATGGAGTTAAGTTTTGAGCCTCATCAATTATTATAAGTCCTCTAGGAATACTTCTTCCTCTAATATAAGTCAACGCCTCAATTTTTAAAATTCCCATTGCCTCTAAACCTTCAACAACCTTTTCACCAGTTTTATCATCTTTAGCTTCACTTAAAAAATCTATATTGTCAAAAATTGGTTGCATCCATGGTTTTAATTTTTCCTTTTCACTACCTGGTAAATATCCAAGATCTTTACCCATAGGAATAATAGGTCTTGCTATTAAAAGTTTTTTATATTTTTTTCTTTCAACTACTTGCTCTAATCCTGCTGCTATAGCTAAAAGAGTCTTTCCTGTTCCTGCTCCTCCAACTAAAGTTACAACTTTTATATTTTCATCTAGCAACAAATCCATAGCAAATCTTTGTTCATCATTTCTTGCTCTTAATCCCCAAGCACTACTATCTCCTAGTAAGAATTTCTTTATTTTTCCATTATCATATCTTCCAGTTTGAATATTTCCACTACAATTTAATTTAAAGAAACAGTTAGGAGTAGGGACAATATCATCTCTTCCTAAATCTTTAAAATCCATTTTTCCACTTTTTTCATATTGTCCAAATGTTTTGCTATCTACTTCAACTTCAAAGAAACCATCATAAAGTTCCATATAGTCAACCATATCAGTAGAATAATCCTCAACTTCAAGTCCTAAAGCATCAGCTTTAATTCTCATATTTATATCTTTAGTAACTATTATTACTCTTTCATTTGGATGTTCTTTTTTTATTCCCAATGTAACAGATATAATATGATTATCCATTACATCTTTTCTCAATACTTCTGGTAAAAGACTCATATCATTTTTTATTTCTACTCTAAAAAATATATCATTCTTTAATTCTACACCTTTAAATAGGCTTCCTTTTTTTCTAATCTCATCTAATACTCTTGATGCCATTCTTGCTTGTATTGCAGTATTCTGATTTCTCTTTAACTTATCTATCTCTTCAATTACATAGATAGGTAAAATAACATCGTTTCCTACAAAATTATAAATACAATAAGGATCGTGAATAAGTATATTAGTATCTAACACAAAAATTTTTCTCATAGAATCAGCCCCTTATTAAAGCAATTTTTATGCAAAACTTTTACTTTTATATAATAATGTACTAGATTTTTTTAGATTTTCCTCTTTTTTTCACACCTATTTTTTCTTCAATACTTCCTTTATTACTTCCATTGCTACTATTGTTCCCTCAGCAACTGCAACAGTTACCTGTCTTACTACTCCAGATCTTATATCTCCAGCTGCATACATTCCATCTACATTAATTTTTAAACTATCTTTTGTTACAATAAACCCATGATTATCTAAATCAGCTATTGTTCCATACATCTCAGCTTTACTTTTAGTTCCTAGATATAGAAAAGCAAAGGCAGTAGAATAATTTTTTAACTCTCCATCTACTTTTACATCAACACTTTCCACATACTCATTTCCTTTAATCTCTACAAGTTCAGCATTATATATTATCTCAACCTTATCTGAATTAGTAAGAGCATCAAACACCTCTTGATTACATTTTAATTCAGGGGCATTTACAAAAATTCTTATCTTTTTAGCAAACTTTGTAAGGAATAGTGCCTCTTCTGCAACCTCTTCTCCCTGTCCAAATAGAGATACTTCCATGAACTTTGTAAAAGCACCATCACAAGTTGCACAGTAAGAAACCCCATTTCCTAATAGTTCCTTTTCTCCCTTAATTTTTTTATTATCACTATTTCCAGTTCCAGTAGCAATAATAACTGTTTTCCCTCTAAAGTTTCCCTTATCAGTTTTTACAATCTTGTTTTCTTCTGAATAAACATCAAAATCTAACACAGTTGCATCTACAAAATTAGCTCCAAATCTCTCTGTTTGCTCTTTCATTAAATTATATAGATCTTTTCCTGAAATTCCCATAGGAAATCCAGGATAGTTATCTACTTTATGAGCCATTATTAAGCTTCCAGTCTCTTTTTTTTCTATTATTAGTGTATTCAGTTTAGCTCTACTTGTATAAAGTCCTGCTGTTAGCCCTGCTGGACCTCCTCCAACTATTATAACATCATATACCATTTTTGCCTCCTATTAGATTAACCCTTGCATAGATAAAAACTTCTTCTCTTCTCCGATAGTTGTTTCATCACTATGTCCACTATATACTCTTACATCTTCAGGTAGTTCACACAGTTTTCTAAGACTTTTAAATAACATATCTCCACTACTTGTTGGAAGATCATATCTACCATAACTTCTTCTAAACATTGTATCTCCAGAGATTAAAATTTTTGATTCTGGACAGTAGAAACTTTTTGAACCTATTGTATGCCCTGGAGTATCTATAACTACAAACTCTCCAATTTTGTCTCCCTCTTTTACTACATTATAAGTTCCATTATATACAAAATTTCTACCTGTTATATATACCATTAGGTTCAATTCACCCTCTGTTAAAAATCCAGCTTCCTCTTTTCCAATATAAACCTCTGCCTCTGGATACTCCTCTACAATTTTATTAAGTCCTGCTATGTGATCTCCATGCCCATGAGTTAAAACTATATATTTTAATGTAAGTCCATTTGTTTTTATAAAAGTTGTTAATCTATCTATATTTTCTCCACCACAATCAAAAAGATATGCCTCTTTTTTCTCATTCCATGTTAAATAACAATTTGTCATCATCGGTCCTAAATAAAATGTTTTTATATTCATTATTCTTGTTTCCTCCTAACAATTTCTAGTACTATCTATCTTTAATTATACTTTAACTTAATAACTTTTGTCTACTTAATTTATTTTGCAAGGTTTACTTAAACATTAAAAATTCATACACTATTTTTTAAATTTGTTGTATAATTTACTGGTAATTAAATTTTTGGAGGTCAAAAAATGAATATTGTTTTACTAAACCCTGAGATTCCATACAATACTGGAAATATAGGTAGAAGTGCTGTTTTAACTAATACAACTCTACATCTTATTAAACCCCTTGGTTTCTCTCTTGATGAGAAGCAATTGAGAAGAGCTGGATTAGATTATTGGCACCTCGTTGACTTAAAAGTTTGGGAATCTTATGAAGATTTTATAGCTGGTAACCCTAATGCAACTATCTACTATGCTACTACTAAGACAAAACAAAGATATAGTGATGTAAAATTTAAAAAAGATGATTTTGTAATGTTTGGACCTGAATCAAGAGGTATCCCTGAGACTATTCTTAATGCAAATAAAGAAAAATGTATAACTATTCCTATGATTGATATGGGACGTTCTCTAAACCTTTCAAATTCTGCTGCAATTATTCTTTATGAAGCACTTAGACAAACAGATTTTGAGTTTGGTGAGTAATATGTTATTTAATAAAATTCATCATGTGGCTATAATAGTTTCTAATTATGAAATATCTAAAAATTTCTATGTTAATATTCTAGGTTTTAAAATTTTAAAGGAAACATATAGAGAAGATAGAAATTCATACAAATTAGATCTTATGATAGGAGATGATTATCAGATAGAGCTTTTCTCTTTCCCTAATCCTCCTAAAAGAGTTGATTCTCCAGAAGCTTCTGGACTTAGACATCTTGCCTTTGAAGTTGATTCTATTGAAAAAACAGTTGAATATCTTAACTCTAAAAATATTATAACTGAGCCAATAAGAATAGATAATATTACTGGAAAAAAATTCACTTTTTTTAAAGATCCTGATTCTCTGCCATTGGAGATATATGAAAAATAATATTAAAATTAATATGGGGATGATCAAATGAGTGTTGAAAGTGTAAAAAAATTTTTTGAAGATAATAATTTACCACTAAAAGTTGAAGAAACTATTGGAGATACTGCCACTGTAAAAAGTGCTGCTGAAACTTGGGGTATTGAAGAAGATGAGATTGCTAAAACTATGGGATATAAACTAAAAAGTGGAGAGTACATTCTTATTCTTTCTAAAGGAACTGCTCGTCTTGATAATAAAAAATTCAAAGGTATCTTTAAAGAAAAAGCAACAATGATTCCTAAAGATGAAGTTTTAGAAGCTACTGGACATCCTATTGGTGGAGTTTGCCCCTTTGGATTAAAATCACCTTTAAAAGTATATCTAGATAAAACATTAAAAGAGTTTTCTATTGTTTATCCTGCTGGAGGTTCTGATCACTCAGCTGTAAAAATTAGTGTTGATATGTTGGCAGAGGTTACCAATGGAGAATGGATTGACGTTTGTAAAGATGAAGAAAAATAAAAAAAGAGAGTTCATAATTTTGGACTCTCTTTTTTTATAAATCTGTTCACCCTAAAAATGAAAGTTTATAAACTATCATAAGCGTAAGCAATATCATAGCTTGTATAGAATAACTATTCTCCATTCACTTTCCTCCAAATTTATAAAATCCTTAATAATATTATACCATATTTTACTTATCAAGGGTAATTTTTTTTGTTATATCTTTTTTAAAATTATCTTTTATTTTCAATAACTATCTTCCTTTTATTGTTTTATTCTAAAATATTTAAAAGTATTTTTCTATCAGAATAAATTTATTGCTTTTTTTCTAAAAATTTGTAAAATATAAAATAGGTGATATAGTATGAAGAAAATTAAATTTTTTATTATAATTTTTATTATCTCTTTTTCTAATATTTTTGCTGATAATTGGATTGATATTTCAAATATCCATGAATATGATGGATTAATATATCTAAGAAATAGCAGTATCCCTTTTACAGGAAAAATTAAAGATGAAAAAGATAGACTTTATTATAAAGATGGTAAACCAAATGGAAAATGGATTACTTTCTTTCAAAATGGTAATATTAAATCTATTGAAAATTGGCAAGATGGAAAACTAAATGGAAAATATATTATTTATCAAGAAAATGGAAAAAAAGTTATGCAAACTAGATATCTAAATGGAAAAGATAATGGGGAGTATTTTCTTTTTCATGAAAACGGAATGCCTCAAGTAAAAGGAAGCTTTAAAAATGGAAAGCCTTCTGGAATTTGGAAGTACTATAATTCTAGTGGAAAATTAAAAGGGAAGGCAGATTATACTAATTAAATTTTCTGAGATTATTTGACTTTTTTATTGTTTATATATATAATATAGTTGAGGGAGGATTTATTTATATTATTTTTTAACAGATATTAAAGGAGGGTTCTGTATGAATCTTGTATTAAGCAAAATTTTTGAAACTTCTGTACTAGTATCTCCTAAAAAAGCTACTCAACTTTGTACTATGATAGCTAAGAAAGTGAAAAATGGTGATGAAGTAGTAATAGATTTTCACGGTATAAAAGCTACCACATTAGCATTCTTATATGTTTTGTTTTCAAATGTAATTAAAGAATGTGGAAAGGATGTTAAAAAAGTTATTTCTGTAATAAACGCTTCTAATGAATTAAAAGAGGAATTTAAATATTTTAAACAAAACTACAAAGATCTTTGTGATAAATTTTCTGGTCTAGATGCAGTTTTAGCATAATTAAATAAGTTTACTTTAGCCTTGGAGAAATCCAAGGCTATTTTAATTTAGAATTATATTTACTTAAATATTTATCTATAATATAAATATTTGAATAGTTGCTCATAATAAAAATAGCTCTCTATGATCTCTCATAGAAAGCCATCTTTATATTTAAATACTTTTTTATTTTTCTTCTTCAACAAATCCAAGTTCTTTTGCTAAGTGACAAGCATAGAAATGTCCATTTCCTACTTCTGTTAGCTTTGGATCTTCTTGTCTACAAATATCTTTTGCATAAACACATCTTTTTGCAAATCTACATCCTTTTTCAGGATTGATTGGAGATGTAATCTCTCCTTGAAGTTTAATTCTTTCCATTTTCTTATCTACACTTGCAACTGGTATTGCAGATAATAGAGCTTTTGTATATGGATGGATTGGATTTTTGAATAAAGCCTTTGAAGGTGCTTTTTCAACTAATTGCCCTAGATACATAACAGCTATATCATCAGAGAAATGTTTAACAACTGATAAGTCATGTGTTATGAACATATAAGTTAATCCATATTTCTCTTGTAGATCTTTCATTAGGTTTAATACTTGTGCTTGAATAGATACGTCTAGTGCTGATACTGGCTCGTCACAAACTATAAATTTAGGGTTTAAAGCAAGTGCTCTAGCTATTCCTATTCTTTGTCTTCTTCCTCCGTCTAATTCGTGAGGATATGTATTAATAAGTCTTTCACTTAATCCAACTGTTTCCATTAATTCTCTTACTTTTTCATCAAGTTCAGCTTTTGACTTACATTTTTTATGAATGATTAATGGTTCAGCAATAATTTCACTTACTGTCATTCTTGGGTTAAGAGATGCAAATGGGTCTTGGAATATAATTTGCATCTTTTGTCTCATTTCAATCATCTGTTGTTTTGAATAATTTCTGATGTTTTCTCCTTCAAAAATTACCTCTCCATCAGTTGCTTCTAGAAGTCTTAAAATAACTCTTCCAGTAGTTGATTTTCCACATCCTGATTCTCCAACTACCCCTAGTGTTTTTCCTTCACAAATTGAAAAATTAACATCATCTACTGCATGTAGAAGTCCCTTTGGAGTATTAAAATATTTCTTTAAATTTTTTACTTCAAGTAAAACTTTATTTTCTGACATTATTTTTTATCCTCCTCTTCTGCTTTAAATTCAACTTGTCCTTCACAAATTAGACATCTTACTTTATGTCCTGGAGCTACTTCAGTAACCTTTGGAACTTGTGTTGCACAAAGTTCTGTTGCATGAGGACATCTAGGATGGAATTTACATCCTGATGGTAAATCTGTTGGATCTGGCATTAAACCTTGAATTGGTTTTAATCTAGTTGCTTCTTCATCTAAGCTTGGAATTGATCCAAATAGTCCATGAGTATATGGATGTTTTGGAGCTAAGTATACATCTCTTAATGTTCCTGACTCTACTATCTCTCCAGCATACATTATAGCTACTTTATCACAAACTTGAGCAACTACTCCAAGGTCATGTGTTATTAGTATCATAGCTGTTTTAAACTTTTCTTTTAAATCATTCATCAAGTCTAGAACTTGTGCTTGAATAGTAACGTCTAGAGCTGTTGTAGGTTCGTCAGCTATAAGAAGTTTTGGGTTACATGCAAGTGCAATAGCTATTACAACCCTTTGTTTCATTCCTCCTGAGAATTGGTGAGGGTAGTCATTTGCTCTAGCACCTGGTATTCCAACTAGCTCAAGCATCTCTTTAGCTTTTTCAAAAGCTGCTGCAGTTCCTATATTTTCATGGATTTCTATAACTTCTGCTATTTGTTCTCCTACTGTCATTACTGGGTTTAATGAAGTCATTGGGTCTTGGAAAATCATTGAAATTTGATTTCCTCTTATTTTTCTCATTCCCTCTTCAGATTCTTTTAAAAGATCTTTTCCAGCAAATTTTATACTTCCACTAACAATTTTTCCAGGAGGATTAGGAACTAGTCCCATTATTCCAAGAGCTGAAGTAGTTTTTCCTGCTCCTGTTTCTCCAACAAGTCCTATTGTTTCCCCTTCATTAAGTTCAATATCTAATCCGTTAACTGCAGATACTACTTCATCTTCTGTAACGTATTGAATTGTTAAATTTTTTATATTCAATAATTTATCACTCATTTTCTTCCTCCTGCTTCTATTATTGTTTTAGTCTTGGGTCTAAAGCATCTCTAAGTCCATCTCCTAAAAGGTTTAGAGATAGAATAGTTATCATGATTGCTACACCTGGGAATGTTGTTACCCACCATGCATATCTAAGGTATTGTCTACCTCCTGAAAGCATAGATCCCCATTCTGGAGCTGGAGGTTGAATTCCTAGTCCTATAAAGCTTAATCCTGCTGTTGATAGGATAGCACTTGCTACTCCTAAAGTTCCTTGTACAATTACAGGAGCTAGTGAGTTAGGGATTATATGTCTAAATATTATTCTAGCATTATTAGCACCAATTGCTCTAGCTGCTTCTACGAACTCTTGGTCTCTAATTGAAAGAACTGAAGCTCTTACTATTCTTGCATATCTAGGTACACTTGAAATACTAATAGCTACCATTAGGTTAATTATACTTGGTCCTAATGCTGATACAATTGCAATTGCTAGTAGAATACTTGGTACTGCTAAGAATACGTCCATTATTCTCATTATTATGTTATCTATTCTTCCACCATAGAATCCTGCTAAAGCTCCTAAGATTCCTCCAAGAATTATAGATATTCCAACTGCAATAATTCCTACTTTTAATGATACTCTTGCACCATGAACAAGTCTTGCAAAAATATCTCTACCAAATTCATCTGTTCCTAACCAGTGCTCTGCACTAGGTCCTTTTAATCTATTTGCTAAGTTTTGCTTAATTACTACTGTATCATAATCTGCAATTACATCTGCAAATAAAGCTAATAAAACTAAAATTACTAATATTCCAAGTCCAACTAAAGCCATTTTGTTCTTTTTAAGCATTCTCCATACTTCTCTCCATTGGCTTCTTTTTTTATTAGTTTGTTTTGTATTTTCTTTAGTTGACATTATTAATCCTCCTTACTACTTATATTGTGACTTAATTCTAGGGTCAACATAAGCATATAGTATATCCACCAATAGATTTACAACACTGAATGTTGCTGCTAAGAATACAACTGCTGCCAATACTGTTGGAGTATCTTTTTGTCTGATTGCATCTACCATTAGTCTTCCAACTCCCGGCCATGAATATACAGACTCAGTTAAAACTGCTCCTCCAAGAAGTCCTCCAAATTGTAATCCTACAACTGTTATTATAGGGATAAGTGCATTTTTTAAAGCATGTTTATTAATAACTACTTTTTCAGCTACCCCTTTAGCTCTTGCTGTTCTAATATAGTCTTGTCTGATTACCTCAAGCATTGAAGAACGAGTCATTCTTGTGATAATAGCTGCTGATCCTACTCCAAGTGTCAATGATGGAAGAATCAAACTCTTAAATCCATCAAATCCTCCTGAAGGAAGTAATCCTAATTTAACAGAGAAAGTAAGGATAAGCATTAATCCTAACCAGAATACTGGCATTGAAACTCCTAGTAATGCTAATACCATACTGAAACTATCTAAGAATGAATATTGTCTTGTTGCTGAAATAATTCCAACTGGAATTCCAATACAAACTGAGATAATAATTCCAATTACTGCTAGAATAAGTGTATTTGGGAATCTTGAAAATATCTCTCCAAAAACTTCCCTTCCAGTAGTATATGATCTTCCAAAATCTCCTAATACAGCCTTTCCAACGAATCTAAAATATTGAACTAAGAATGGATCGTTTAATCCCATCTCTTCTCTTAATTTTAAAATTGCTTCTTTAGGTGCATTTTCTCCTAATATTAATTGAGCTGGATCCCCTGGAGTTAATGACATAATTGTAAAAACTAAAAGTGATACTCCCAATAATACAGGAATAAGTAATAAAAGTCTTCTTAATACATATTTATGCATCTTTTAGTACGACACTTTAACTCTTTAAAGTGCTCTCTCCTTTCCTTTAATTTAAATATAACTAACTTAAAATTTATTTATAATTATTTTAAAGGGCTGACTCTAAATATAGATGCAGCCCCTTTTCTATTATTAACTATTTATCAGCATTTTCTTTAAATTTAACTCCATATAATCTATGGTGTCCTGCTGGTCTTTGTTTGAAGTTTTCTACATATTTTTGTAGTCCAACGTTTTGTTCTTTAAATGCTGTTATATAATAAGGTACTTCTTCTTGTGCAATAATTTGTACTTCTCTGTAAAGAGCTTTTCTTTCTTCTTGGTCATTTGAGTTTCTAGCTCTTAATAATAGATCATCAACTTTTGGGTTGTTGTAGAATGCTCTGTTTCCTGCTCCACCGAAACATGAACTATGTAATAGTGGGAATAATCCATAATCAGCATCTCCTGTTACAGATACCCAACCAAGAATATACATTTCATGATCTCCTCTTGAAGTTCCTTCTAAGTAAGCTCCCCATTCAAGAGTTTCAACTTCGATGTCTACTCCAATAGCTCTTAATTGATCTTGAACTATGATAGCTATATCTCTTCTATCTGGATTTTCATTGATCCAAATTTTGCTCTTGAATCCATTTGGATATCCTGCTTCAGCAAGAAGTTGTTTAGCTTTTTCAATATTTACTTCCCAAGCTTTAGCATCATCTGTATGTCCAAATACTTTTGGTCCAATTAATGAGTTAGCTCTTGTTGCTGATCCTTTATATACAGTTTCTATAATGTCATCAACTTTGATAGTCATAGCAATTGCTTGTCTTACTCTTACATCGTTGAAAGGTGCTTTAGCTGTATTAAATCCAATATAGTCGATTCCTAAAGATGGCTCTTCTAAGAATATTAGATTTTTATCTTCTCTTACTCTATCTTTATCCATTCCTTCTAGATCGTAAGCTATATCAATTTCTCCAGTTTCAAGTCCTATAGTTCTATTAGTTGCTTCAGATATTGCTCTGATTATAACATTTTTAATAGGAGTTTCTCCCATGAAATAATCTGGGTTTGCTTCAAGTATGATTCTATCTCCAGAAGCCCAAGATATAAATTTATATGGTCCTGTTCCAACTGGATGTTGTCCATAAGAATCTCCATACTCTTTAACTGCTTTTTCATTAAGAATAGCTGCAGTTGGATGGCTTAAGTGACTTAATAAAGCTCCAAATGGTTGTTTAGTTATTACTTTAACAGTATAATCATCAACTATTTCTACTCTATCTAAAGTTCCTATGATGTGAGAAACTTGAGGTGAGCTCTTCATTCTATCTAAACTAAATTTAACATCTTTTGCTGTTAATGGTTCTCCATTGTGGAATTTAACTCCCTTTCTTAAATGGAAAATTGTTGTTACCCCATCTGGTTGCTCCCAACTTTCTGCTAGAGCTGGAACAACGTTCATATTATCATCTTGATCTACTAATCTATCATATATTTGAACTGTTACTTTAGATGATGGTGCATCGTTTGTTGCATGTGGATCTAAAGATTTAGCATCTGCTCCGTTAGCAACTATTAAAGTATCTCTAACTTCTCCTTTACCTGATTTAGTTTCTTTCTCTCCACCACAAGAAACAAAAAGTAATACTGACAGTACTGCCATAATTAATAGATGTAGCTTCTTCTTCATACTTTTCCTCCTAAAATATTTTGTTTTCATCTTGAAAAAATCGCTTCCAAAATGCTTTTTTTATAAAGTGTCCTTTTATAGTTTTTTATTTTCTAAAAAAACACTCTTTCTATATTAAGGATACAACATTTTTAAAATAAGTAAAGACCCATATCCTTAAATTTTGCATTTTAGAAATTAACACATAAAAAGAATGTACTATTTATTAGGCTTTTAGTCAAATTTATAAAATTTATATGATAGATATAAATTTTATATATGATTAGTTAAGAGAACATTTTATATACATAAATACTATTTTTTTAGTATAATTTCAAAGTGTTCTTCCATTTTATTTTGAAAAAAAAATTTAATTTTTTATTTTTTTGAATAAATTTTAGCCGCAATATATGCTGTAACAGGAACAGCTATTAAAATTCCGATACTACCACATAATGCTCTTAAAATTTCCACCACTATCGATTCAAAATTCAATATTCTAATTGAAGGGTATTGATCTTTCTGCATATATATAAATATTGATGTCATTAAACTGCTTCCTATATATGCTAATATAAGTGTATTTATCATGGTACCTATAATATCACTACCTATTCTCATTCCAGAATAGAATAACTCTTTTCTATGAATATCTCTATTTTTTTCCTTTAACTCGTTTAGTGCTGAAGCTATAGACATTGCCACGTCCATAACTGCTCCCATACTTCCTAAAATAACCCCTGCTGATATCATCTCTTTAACCTTTATATTTCCTAACATAGAAGCATAATTTAAAGTCTCTGTTGTTACATATCCTGTCAATCTCATTGTATTCACAAAGGTATATGATAAAGCTCCTGCTATTATTACTCCACCAAAGGATCCTATTATTGCAACTACACCTTTTCTATTAAATCCTGTCATTAAATATATAGTAACTACTGAAGCAAAAAGTGCTACTATAACAGATAATAGTATTGGAGAATATCCTAAAATTATTCCAGGTAGGAAAATTTTATATATAAATAAGATTACCAATAATAGAGCTATCATTGCTTTAAACCCTTTAAATTTAGCAAGTAATAAAACTATCAGCACAAATATTCCTGTAAGATATAAAATATCCATTCTCTTGTCTATATCTGCTATATAGTATTTTTCATTTCCTTCATCATCTACTTCATAGTATAGTACTACCCTATCTCCCTCTTTTACATTTATATTAAAAGCTTCCTCTCTATAAATTGGAAATTCAACTAAAATTGTATTTCCCTCTCTTGGACCTTCAGCTATAACTACACTATACAGCATTATCTCCTTCAGTTCTTCTACCTCTTCTTCTGGTGAAAGGCAATCTTCTAATTTTAAGATTTTTCCCTTTAGGTATTCTTCTTGAGCTGAAACACTTATAGAAAATATTGAAAATATCATTAATACTACTAATACAAATTTTTTCATAATCCTCTCCTACAATTTCTTTACTCTTCATTAATTAATAGGATACTTCATAATCATTAAAAATTCAATTTATTTTTAATAATTATAAAAAAACGAGGATAAATATCCTCGTTTTTAGTAACTTTAAATAATTATTTTCTGATTCCAAGTCTAGCGATAAGGTTTCTGTATCCTTCAAGATCTTTCTTAGTTAGGTAAGCTAGTAATCTTTTTCTTTGTCCTACCATTTTTAATAATCCTAATCTTGAGTGGAAGTCTTTTTTATGAACTCTTAGGTGATCTGTTAAGTGGTTGATTTTTTCAGTTAATAGAGCGATTTGTACTTCAGTTGATCCAGTATCTCCTTCGAATTTTCCATATTCTTTGATTATTTCTGCTTTACTTCTCATAGCCATTTTTATGTTTCCTCCTAAATCTAATATTATCTAAGCTAAGTAATACGGGGCTAATCGTAAAACTGAGCTCAAATTACATTTATTCTATCATAGTTTTTATTAAAAGTAAATAATTATTTTTCCTCTTCTACTTTTTCTTCAATATTTTTTTCTTCTTCTATTTTTTCTACTATCTCTTCTTTTTCAACTTCTATCTTTTCAGACTCAACTTCTTCACTAGTTTCTACTTTTACCTCTTCACTCTCTTTTGATTTAAAGATATCTTCTCCTCTCATAAGAGCTTCAAAGTCTTCTCTATTTAAAGTTTCTTTCTCTAATAATGCTTTAGCAACTCTATCTAAAGAGTCATAGTTTTCTTGTAACATTTTTATAGTTTCAGCATACATTTCAGAAATAATTCCTCTTATCTCATCATCTACCTCTTTACCAGTAGTATCACTGTAATATTTTTGTTGGAAAAGATCTCCCTCTTTTGTATTATCTAATAACATAGGTCCAAACTTGCTAGTCATTCCAAATCTTGTTACTAGAGCATGAGCTATTGCAGTAGCTCTCTCTATATCATTACTTGCTCCTGTTGTTATATCATTAAATACAATTTGCTCTGCTGCTCTTCCACCAAATAATACTCTCATATCGTCTAAGAACTCACTTTTGAATTTATAGCTTCTCTCCTCTTCTGGAAGTGCCATTGTAAATCCTCCAGCCATTCCCCTAGGTACAATAGTAATCTTATGCACAGGATCTGTATTTGGTAGTAAATAATGCATTAGAGCATGTCCTGCTTCATGGTAAGCAGTTATCAATCTTTCTTTTTCAATTACAACTTTAGATTTTCTTTCTGGTCCTATACTTACTTTTTCAGATGCTTCTTCTAAGTCAGCCATATTGATCTCATCTCTTCCAGCTCTTGCTGCTAAAATAGCTGCCTCATTTAACATATTTGCTAAATCTGCCCCTACAAATCCTGGAGTTTTCTTAGCAATTACAGACAAGTCCACATCTTTAGCTAATTTTTTACCTCTAGCATGAACTTTTAAAATCTCTTCTCTTCCTTTAATATCAGGATTATCAACTACAACTTGTCTATCAAATCTTCCTGGTCTCATTAAAGCTTTATCTAATATTTCAGGTCTGTTTGTCGCTGCTAAAACAATAATTGTTTCATCAGTACCAAATCCATCCATCTCAACAAGAAGTTGGTTCAAAGTTTGTTCTCTTTCATCATTTCCTCCACCTTGACCAGAACCTCTTTTTCTACCTACAGCATCTATCTCATCTATAAATATGATACATGGAGCACTTTTTCTAGCTTTATTAAATAGATCTCTTACTCTTGAAGCTCCAACTCCAACAAACATCTCTACAAACTCAGATCCAGACATGCTGAAAAATGGCACTTTAGCTTCTCCAGCAACAGCTTTAGCTAGTAAAGTTTTTCCTGTTCCTGGTCCTCCTAATAAAAGTACCCCTTTAGGAATTTTAGCTCCTATCTTTTTAAACTTTTCAGGCTCTTTTAAGAAACTTACAACCTCTTCCAATTCAACTTTAGCCTCTGGAATACCTGCAACATCTGCAAAAGTTACTTTTGAAATCTCTTCTCCATTGTCCTTTGCCTTAGATTTTCCCATATTAAAGATTTGTGGTCCTCCACCACTACCTTTATTCATTCTATTTAGCATAAATACCCATACACCTATAAGAAGTAACATCGGGAACCAAGATACTAATACATTTACAAGGAATGGTAACTCTTGTGGTGGTAATGAAGCTACTTCTGTTCCATAAGTATTTAGAACTTTTACCATATTAGGATCGTCTCCTAATCTATTAGTAATCATTCTAGCTTTAAATGTTTTTCCCTCTTCTCCTTCAGAAGTTTGTGCTGTTTCACCATACACATATCCCTCTTTTTCATTGACCTTTTTTATCTCTGAATTTTCAATTTTTTGAATAAATTGGCTATATCCAATTTCATTACTTGGAGTAGTATTTACATCTTTTAAAAATGATGAACTTGACATTGCTATTGTGATTATAAATAATAGCATTATAAAGGCTTTAAAATTAAATTTTCCACCTAATTTCTTCATCTTTTTTATATTTCTATTTTTTTCATCATCATCATTAGGCTTTTGGTTTAAACCATCTCTTAATTTAGATTTTAACTCCTCTTTTCTCTTTTTTATCTCATCATTTTCTTTCTCTTCTTTTTTCTCTTCATTGTTTTTTTCTGTTTTATCTTTTTGTTCTTCAGTAGAGTTGTTTTCTTCCTCTATATACAGTACCTTCTCTTCAAATAAATTTTCCTTGCTCAACTAATGCTCCTCCTTATACTCAATTTAATACAGTTGCCCTTTTGTAAGTTTTTATAATTTTCACTTCCCTTTACTCCAGCAATCCATATTATCTCATTTTTAAATATAACTATTGGTATATTTTCTCTCTCTTCCTTAGGAACTTTTTCATTTATAAGTATATCTTTTATTTTTTTATAATTTTTCATTCCCATAGGAACTATTCTATCCCCATCTTTTTTACTTCTAACAAGTAATTCATCTCCGATTTTTAAATTTGTATAGAAATTATTTTTATTATAAACTATCTTATCACTTTCAATAGCCTCAATTATATAATCTCCAAATTTAATCTGACCAGGGATCTTTAAAACTTTTTCTTCAATACCTTCAAATCTTTCTCTATTTTCAATTATACTGAGATAGTTATAATCCTTTCTCAATATATAATTTCCATTTAGAGAAATATCTTTGCTCCCTCCTTTATTTAAAATCTCTTCTATTCCAGATATTTTTTTTCTAGTTACCTCTATATCATAACTATATAAATATTGTAATAATACCTTTCTTAGAAGATATCTGTCTAACTTTTGCAATTTTTCTATAGATAATTTTCCATTTACAAGATAATCCTCTAAATTTATATTTAAAGCTCTATTTACCTCTCTTATCTCTTCAATCAAAGCATATAGCCTATCTTTAAATTTAGGATTATATCTTTTTTCTATAAATGGTATCAAATCTAATCTAATACTATTTCTTGTAAACTCATTTTCAAAATTTGTCTTATCTATTCTATACTCAATGTTATTAGAGTCCAAATAGTTTACAATATCCTTTTTATAGATTTCAGAAATTGGACGAATATATCTATCACGTTTAGAAACTATACCTTCTAATCCTTCTAATCCTGCACCACGAACCAATCTAAACATAAATGTTTCTAATTGATCATCTTTATTGTGTGCAAGAGCTATCTTATTAGCTTTCTCTTGAATAAAAATCTCATTAAAAAGATTATATCTAGCTTCTCTACCTGCTTCTTCTAAAGTCAATCCCTCTTTTTTTCCCAATGTAGTTATATCTATTTTTCTGCTAAAAACTTTTAATCCTTTTTTCTTTCCATATTCTAAAGAGAATTTCTCATCTCCATCAGAGGCTTCTCCCCTTAAAAGATGGTTTATATGAACTAAAATTATTTCAAACTCAATCTCCTCTCTTAATTTCAATAACATCTCTGTTAAAAAAACTGAGTCTGGACCACCAGAAAAACCTACAACTATTCTATCATTTTTTTCAATAAGATTTTCCCTTAAATTCTTCCTTTGAATCCCTTTATATAGCTCCATAAAATCTCCAATCCATTTCCTTAAAATTATAACATACTTCCCTACTTTTTTTCAAACTATTTAAAAATAATCTCATGTTTCTTTGTCTTATAATTAAAGAAAATATTTATATTCTCTCTTTTATTTGTAAAGATATTATACTTAAACTCTTCTAGCTCACTATTTTTATGTCCCTCTCTAACACTTTTAAATTCACTATCTTTTATCAATTGATTGTGTAATTCACTATCTTTATTGCTTTTTAACCATTCTGGATATGATCCTGGCTTTCCTAAAGCTAGATAATCATATTTTAAAAACTCAACAAATATATCTAAATCTTTCAAATTATTTTCCACATAAAAATCATATAAAATATTAAAAAGTGCTACCTCTTTGTGACTAATTTTTAAATATCCTTTCTTATCATAGTAATCTGCTATTTTCTCAAAAAAAGTAAAAGCACTATCAAAATTATTCTTTATAACAAAATCGCAAGTGTAACTAAATTTTTCAGAGTTATAATAGTAATCTAACATCTTTTCTAGATTTTTTAATTTTACTAATTCACCAAAACTTATAAACTTATTTGAAAAAACCTCATATGGTGGTTTAGAATAGTATTTATAATTATACTTTTCAACCTCATCATACATCTGAGTTCCCTTTAACAGTTTTAAAAATCCAAGTTGAATCATCTCAGGTTTTAAATTATATACATAGTTAAAAGAATCTTTAAAGATATCATATGTTTCATATGGTAATCCTGCTATTAGATCTAAGTGCAGGTGAATGTTTCTACTGATTCTTTTTACATTGTGAGCTAGTTTATCAAGAATATTATTTCTTTTAATAGCCACCATTGTTTCAGGATTTATACTTTGAACTCCTATTTCAAATTGAAAATATCCCTTTGGTACTTTTTCTAAAAAGTCTAAAGTTTCATCATCAAAAATATTAGCATTTATCTCAAAATGGAAAGTTATCCCCTCTCTATAATTTTCAAGAAGAAATTTCCAAATTTCCATATATCTCTCTTTTTTTAAGTTAAAAGTTCTATCTACAAATTTTAAAAGTTTAATTGGAGAGTCTAAAAATCTTTTCAGATCCTTTTTCACTCTATCTAAACTATAATATCTCACTGTTTTATCTATTGAAGATAGACAATATGAACAACTAAAAGGACACCCTCTTGAGCTTTCATAATAGAAAATCTTAGTTCTATCCTCTAACTCCCAATCCTCATATGGAAATGGAACTATATCTAAATTCTCTATTATAGGTTCTATTCCATTAAAAATTATCTCTCCATTCTCCCTATAAACAACTCCAAGTGCTTTCTTATCTTTTTTAGTTAAAAAGTTTAAAATAACTTTTTCTCCTTCTCCCAAGAACAGAGCATCTACCTCTGGCATATTTGCCATAAATTTTTCCCATTTATACGATACCTCAGGACCACCTAAAATAATTTCAACATTAGGTAGTACTTTTTTTAACTCTCTTACTATTTCAACAACATACTCTTTATTCCAAATATATGTTGAAAAGATAATTTTATCAGGATTTAATTCATAAATATCCTTAATAATATTAAACACTTGATTATTTATATTTGTTTCATAAATCTCTATTTTCAGATCACTATTTGCCTCTACATATTTTTTTAGATATCTAACTGCTAAATTTAGATGTACATACTGGCTATTTATTCCAGCCAAAACTATTTTACTCACTATTTGTTCTCCTTATTCTTTCTTTGAAATTCTAAATGTTCTCTATATGTTTTACTGAAAAAGTGTCCCCCATCTCCCTTAGCTACAAAGAATAGATAATCTGTTTTTGCTGGGTTATAAGCTGCTTCAACAGATACTACACTTGGATTTGATATTGGAGCTGGTGGAAGTCCCTTATATTTATATGTATTGTATGGAGAGTCTATCTCTAAATCCTTATAATACATTCTTTTCTTCTTATAATTATATACAAAATTAACTGTTGCATCAGAGGCTAATTTCATTCCCTTATCCATTCTATTATAAAAAACAGATGCCATTAAAGGTTTTTCCTCATCTAGTTTCGCTTCCCTTTCTAATATTGATGCCATTATCAATTTTTGATAAAATTCCTCTTTATTTGGATAGTTTTCAGGTGGAAATTTTTTCAAAAACTCTCTCAATAAAGTTCTTAAAATTAATCTCTCATCATAATTTTCTGGAATATAATAAGTTTCTGGGTATAGATACCCCTCAAAATTTCCATTAGGTGTAGGATATGGAAATTCTATCTCATTAAATGTCTTATAAAATTTATCCTTATCTATCTTACCCATCTTCTCTAAAAGTTCAGCTATCTCAGCTACACTATACCCTTCAGGTATTGTCAATCTAAATACTTTATCCTTTCCCTCTTCAAGAACATCAATAAGCTCTTTCATATTTAAGTTACCTTTTAACTCATAGTAACCAGCTTTTATTCCTTTACCTTCATTTCTATATTTTAGATACCCCTTAAAGATTATATTTTTAGAGATTGGTAAAACTGATAAAGATTTTTTTAAAGGAACATCACTTTTTATCTCTATTACCTTAGCATATTTTTGAGGCTTATTTATCTCATGATAAATATACCCTACTCCCCCACCAATAATTATCATTACTACTATAAGTAGATATATTAATTTCTTCATAATTTTCTCCTCTATAACTTTCTTTATATTATAGCATAATCTTACTCTCTAGCAAGAAAAAAGAAATACCTTAAAAATTATATTCCTTATATCAAATTTTTTCAAGTTTTTAATAAATTTTTAGACAAACAAAAAAGCTGCAGATTAACTGCAGCTTTAATATTATTCTAAGCTATTATTTTGATGCTGGTTCTATATGACCATAATCTCCATCTTTTCTCTTATAAACTATATTCATTTCACCAGTTTCACAGTTAGTAAATGGATAGAATGTTCTATTTAACATTTCAAGTTGAAGAATAGCTTCTTCTATATCCATAGGTTTTGCTGGTAATAAAACCTTAACTATGTTAACTGCTGCTTCTTTTTCAACAGTATGAGTTTCAGGATTATATTTTATTTTTCTAACTCCAGTTGCTTGTCCATAGTTTGCGTTTCTTTTTTCTTTATGTTTCTTTAATTGTCCCTCTATAATATCAGAAACTTGATCTATAGCTGCGTATAAGTCTACATCTGAGCAAGTTGCCTTTAATGTACTTCCACTTAGATATGCCAATACTTCAGCTGTATGATTGCTTCCTGTTTTTGTTTTAACTGCTGATAAACTAACGTCTAATTCTATAATACTGTCGTGATACTTTTCAACCCTCCCTAGTTTGCTTTCTGCATACTTTCTAATTGCATCAGTTACAACTAATTGTTTTCCATGGATAGACATTTTCATAATACCACTTCCTTTTTGTTCTGCAAGTTCTATTTGCTTTGTACTATAATATACAAGAAACTTATCGAATTTCCTTTTTTATTTTTAAAAAAATTTTTTTTATTCTTCAGTTTCTAGAACACCTTTTTTCAAATACAATTTTTTATCTGATATTTGAGCTAAATCTTTAGAGTGAGTTACAACAATTATTGTTTGCTTTCTATTTTTATTTATATTTCTTAAAATATTAAATATTGTTTCACTTGTCTCCTCATCTAGATTTCCAGTAGGTTCATCAGCTAATAAAATCTTAGGAGAGTTTATTAAAGCTCTAGCTATGGCTACTCTTTGTTTTTCCCCTCCAGATAGTTGTGATGGCTTATGATGTACTCTCTCTTCTAGCCCAACAGATTTTAAAAGCTCCATAGCTCTCTTTTCAATTTCAGATTTATTTGAAAAATCATCTATAAGAGCTGGCAACATAACATTTTCTAAAGCTGTAAACTCTGGAAGAAGATAGTGAAATTGAAATACAAATCCTAGCATCTTGTTTTTCAATCTGTCTTTTTCTAAATCTGAAAGAACATCTACTTCTTTTCCATCTATAAATATTTTTCCACCATCTATCTTATCTAAAAGACCAATTACATTTAAAAGAGTAGATTTTCCAGACCCCGATCTACCTAAAATAGAGATAAACTCCCCCTCTTCAACTGATAGATTTAAATTTCTAATTATATGTAGTTTATCTACACTTCCACTATAATATTTTTCTATATTCTCCAATCTTAATATCTCGCTACTCATGTCTTAATGCCTCCACTGTCTCTAATTTTGCTGCTCTATATGCTGGGAATACACTTGATACAAATATAATTCCAAGGTTTGCTCCTATTATTATCAATATCTCTTTAAATGAAATTTTCACTGGTATCTTTGTCAAATAATAGATAGATGTTACAAATGAAAGAGTATAATTTTTTATATACCATAACATTCCTAGAGCTATCAGAGTTCCAATAATTATCCCTGTCACTCCTAGAATCATACCTTGTATCAAAAATATCTTCATAATACTCTTTCTAGAAAATCCCATTGATCTCATTATACCAATATCTTTTATCTTCTCTCTAACCAACATATTTAAAGTTACCCATACAACAAACCCTGCTATAATAACAATAAGAGAAAAAACCATAATCATAACTGTTTTTTCAAGTGAAAGAGCTGATAGAAGATTTCTATTTAACTCTCCCCATGTTCTTGAAAAAGCCCCTAATTTAGTCATTATCTCATTTGCTACCTCTGGTGCTTTATATGGATCATTTAAAATTACATCAATTTTATTAACTGTATCTCCACTATACATCATATATTGAGCTGCTTTTAAGGGCATTATAATCATATTAATGTCATAATCATAATAACCACTTTGAAATATTCCATCTATTTTAAACTTTATCTCTCTATTTTCAGATGAAATAATTGTTACCTCATCTCCTACACTAGCTCCTATATTTTTAGCTAACTCTTTTCCTATCAACAGTCCACTTATTTTATTAGGATTTATACTTCCCTCATATAATTTTTTATCAAGATCCATAGCTTTTCTGGCACTTTCAAGATCAAACCCCTCTATTCTAACTCCAGCTATGTATCCTCCATAGACACCATTATATTTAAAAATACCTTGTGTCTCTATACTCGGAACTGCTCCTTTAACATTGTCTAATTTTTCTATCTCACTTTTTAGCTCTTTGTAATCTGACATATTCTCTCCATTTGAAACTAACACATGGCTAGTCATTGAAAGAATACTATCAATCATATTTTTATCAAGTCCATTAGCTATACCTATTGATACAACTAAAACTATAATTCCTATTGCTATTCCTAACATTGAAATTAAACTTTGTCTCTTTCTTTCAAAAATATGTTTTTTTGCTATAAAAAATTCTACCATTTTCTGTCCTCTCTATCGTGTTTTTTCTATTTCAAAGCCAACTTTTTCAATCTCTCCATCAGAAGAAACTATAGTTACCTGATATTTTCCAACTTTGAGATTCAATTTTCTCTCGCTTTCTCTTCCTTCTCCTATATACTCACCATTTATATACCAATAAATATTTTGTTTCTTCAAATTAGCTATCTTTATAATTATATCCTTTTCTCCATCAAAATCTTTAGGGAGTATAATTTTTAGATTTTTTACTGGATATATAAATTTTACACTTTTTTTCTTTATCCTGTTGCTATATAAAGTTGAAATATCTCTATTTTCTTTAATAAGATAATTAATAACCTCTATTGGATAATTTAAAACAATCTCCTCTCTACTATTTACAAATTCACTATCCCTTGAATCTACCTCTCTTCCATCCTCTGTTACAAAAATCTTTTTATAATATGGAGAGGTTTTTAAAATTTTAGCTTCACTTGGATAGCAGATCTCTTTAAAAGGTATATCATATTTTAATCTATATCCTGTTTCCTTGTCCACTTTTATTTTTAACATATGATCTTCAGAAAGAGTAAACTCCTTCTCCTTACAAGGTAAAATATTAAATATATTAAAAAGTAACTTACCAGAAGTTTTAACTCCAGTTAGATTTATATTTCCCTTTCCTGTAAAATCTCCTGTCCACACTACCACTGTCCACTCTGGTGTCACTCCTGCTGCCCAACCATCTTTTCTTCCATAACTTGTTCCTGTTTTCCAAGATATCGGATTTTTTTCTATATACATTCTCTCTAGCCCTGGACGTTGTAGTTCCTTTATTGTATCTAAAGTTAAATATGTACTCCCTTTAGAAAGAAGTTGTTCTCCATCTTCTAAAGATTGTGTTTTAATATATTTAAGATCTTTAAAATTTCCATAGTTTGCTAAACCTGTATAAAGTTTAGCTATATCTTCAACTTTTAACTCCTTAGTCCCTAAAATAAGAGAAAGCCCATATCTTGATACATCTCTATCTTTAAAATTTAAAACCTGTTTTAAAAAATAAAAAAATCTCTCCTCTCCATACTCCCTCAAAAGATTTACAAAGGGAATATTTAAAGATTTTATCAATGCCTCTCTAACCTCTATCATCCCATAATATTTTTTATTTGCATTTTGAGGGTTAAAGTTTGAAAAATATAGAGGTACATCTGGGACTTTTGATTGTGGAGCAACTAATCCATCATCTATGGCTAGAGCAAAAAGAAAAGGCTTTAACACCGAACCTGGAGATCTTAAAGCTGTTATCCCATCAACTTGTCCATTTGTTTTCTCATCAAAAAATTCCTGTGATCCTATATAGGCTTTTACCTCATAGTTTTTGTTATTAACTACCATTACAGCTATATTGGGAATCCCTTCACTTCTCAGATACTCACTATAATCTTTTACACCCTTCTCTATTTTACTTTGTAACTCTCTATCAATAGTTGTTTTTATTATCTTATCGCTATTTTCATTTATTACTCTTCTTGTAAAGTGTGGAGCTATACTTTTAAAATAATATCTCTGCTTTGGTATAGGCTCTTTTATAGAGAGATTATATTGTAATTCACTTATAATTTTTCTATCCTTTAACTTTTTTAAAAGTAAATTTCTTTTTTTTATTAATCTATCTCTGTTTTTCTCTACATGAATAAGCCCAGGAGAGTTAGGCAACACTGCTAAAAGTGCTACCTCTCCCCAAGTAAGCTCATTTGGTTCCTTTTGAAAATATAAAAGCGATGCTGTCTTATATCCTACAATATTTCCACCATAGGGAGCATTATTCAGATATATTCTCAATATCTCATCTTTATCAAAATTTCTATCTAATTTTAAAGCTTGTAATATCTCAATATACTTATTGAAATAATTTCTCTTTTTAGGGTTTAATATCTTTACTACCTGCATATCTATAGTACTTGCCCCTGTTCTCTTTCTATTAAAGATATTATCTCTTACAGCTCTTAATATAGCCTTAAAATCAACACCATTATGAGAGTAAAACTTTCTATCTTCAAAATTTAAAACTGTCTCTTTTAATTTTTCTGGTATCTTATCTTCACTTTTTAGATGCCATTGCTCATCTTTATTTAAGTACACACCTAAAAGCCTATCTTTATCATCAAGTACCAACTGACTATATCTACTTTCAAAAGCTTTCTCTACCTTTTCTATATCAAAAGTTAGATATATTTTTAATGTTGCTCCTAATATAAAAATTAGAAATATTAAGAGAATATAATAAAGCTTTTTCATTATTTAACCTCAACTTCAGTTCCTTTTAAATAAGCTTCATAATTTTTATCATACATAGCCTCTGCCATTGTTCCTGGTAATCTATATCTTCCCTTTGTTACAGTGTTGATTTTAACAAAGAAACTATTTCTTCCTGAATCATAATTATCAAAAGAGAAGAACCACATTATTCTATCATCTCTAATATCTTCATAATCAACATATGTATCCTCTGTTTTTTCCTCTATCCACTTAGGATAATCTTGATTTAAAGCTCTTAGATTTTCTATCTCCCAACCTGTTGGCAACACTTGAGTTAAAGCTACATTGTTTATAGAGAAATATCCTTTAACATCATCACTAGGTAAAACTCTCACTTCTAACCAAAATGATTTTCCACTATCTAAAGATTTCACAAACTCTTCTGATTGCTCTTTTCCATTTAGATCATAATAGTGTCTTTCAAGTTTAATATTTTTAGAGATATTTTCTCCTTCATAACTAATAGGTATACCTTCCCAATAGTAATTAACATATATCTCTTTTCCATTATTAGATCTTACTTTTATACTCTTAATCTCTTCTGAAAGATTTTCAATATAATCTTCATCACTTGAGATAAACTTTCTAGTTTCACCATTAATTTCAAGAATAGCTTTTAAATCCTCTTTCTCTTTATTCTCTTTTATCTCTGCCATAGTTAAAAGAGAGTAGGCACTACTTTGGGTAGATAGCCACTCTTGAGATTGAAGAACTCTTACTATCTCATTATAAAGAGTTTTCTCAATTTTCTCATAAATAGTATAATAAGCACTTAACACTATTGCCTTGTCTTTAAGCCTTGAACCATAACTATTTGAATAATATTCATAACTAGCTTTAGGAATCTCTATTGAAAGTTTATCTCCTATCTCTTTAGCCATCTTCTCATCACCAGAAAGTTTATAAGCAGCTGCTAAATACCATTGACTTGGAACTAATAACTTATCCAAATAATTTTCATACATCAAGTTCATCTCACTAACATCTGGCTCTCCTGCCAATGCCAATAGATAAAGAGTATAAGCTTTTAAATCTATATCTCCACTATAATTTTTAGCTTGTTGTTTACTAAATCTCAACCATTTCTCATACATATCATTTGGTATATAGTATCCTCTATCTTTAGCATTTATTAAGAAATGTCCAACATAGTTAGTTGCCCATAAATTACTATCTGAATCTCCTATCCAATATGAGAAAGAACCATCATGTAATTGAAATCTTGAAAGTCTAGCAATTCCACTATTAATATTTTTTGTTATCTTTTTCATATCAAAATTCTTTTCAGATGATAGTTTTGATATAAATAGTTGTGGGAAAACACTTGAAGTAGTTTGCTCTACACAACCATAAGGGTATCTAATTAACCATTGTAATCTCTCATCTATTGCTAAAATAGGTGAAGATGAAATAGTCACCCTACTATTTACACTGCCACTTACAAACTCTTTTGGTGCATTAAAATCTTGTTCCCTATCTACACCTTTTACTTCATTGATATAGATATATGGAGAGTTGGAATTTATAGCTATATTAGTTACCTCTTCATGATCATATCTTGAAGAATCCACAGATATTTTTATCTTCTCTACCCCTATTCTATTTGGAACTTTTATTTTAAAGAACAATGTTTTTTTCTCTTTATTCTTTAACTCAATCTCTTCTTTTTGAATCTCACCATTAAACTCTAAACTTACTTTTATATCTCCTATTCCCTCTTCTAAAGCGAAAATCTCTACTGGAATAGTCAATTCATCTCCAACTTTTAAACCTCTTGGAATTGAACTATTTAACACCACAGGAGCTTTTACTAAAATCTCTTTTTCAGCACTTCCATATTTTTCAAAATCAGCACCTACTACCATTACCTTAACTGCTCCCATATAGTTTGGCATTAAGAACTCAACTTCACCTTCTCCATTTTCATCTGTAGAAAGTACACCTTTAAACATAACAACAGGTTTAAATCTCTCTGCATCTTCTATTCCTAGTTGTTTACTTCTACTTTTATTAGCCATTAAAGATTCAGCTAAGAAATCTCCTCCACCTGCTTTTAAAACTTGGTGTACCTCTCCAAAAGTTTTTCCTATAATCTCATTGTAGTTATCAAAAGCTGAGATTTGTAGTGCCTCTTTTTGATAAAAATATTTCCAAGGATCTGGTGTTTTAAATCCTGTAATATCTAAAAGTCCCTCATCTACAACAGCAACTGTATAATCTATTTTACTATTAGCTCTATTTTTTACCTTAACTTTAAAAGTTTCATTTGGTTTTATCTCATCTGGAGCTGAGATATCTATATTTAACTTAGTAGAATCATCTTTTACCATTAATGGTACTGCTCCATATAATCTCAATGGTCTATCATTTGTGTAGTTTTCATAATCTTGGAATAGTGCAACTGTTACATAAGCATTAGGGAACATCTCTTCACTTATCTCTATCTCTTCAACATTCTCTATTCCCTCTACATCTTTCCAATATCTTTTCAAAATTTGCCCAGATTTTTCAACAGTTACTAAAACTCTTGCTCCCTTTTCTCCTTCATAGTATATCTTTGCTTTATCTCCAATATTGTATTGTTCTCTATCTGTTTTTATTTTTAAAGTATCTATCTTTTTACTAATGCTCAAATCTATCCAAGTACTTGCATATAGGTTTACCCCTGTTTTCTGCCCTGTTGCAAGATCTTCAACCTCAACTAAAATCTCTCCTGTTCCATTGATTTCACAATCTATTAAATATGGTTTATCTGAAGATATAAACTCTTTTTCAGAGATTAAAGTTGTGTTACTATCTGTTTTTATTGATTTTAAGAAACTTCCATAGTCACTATAATCCCACCACCAAGAGTATTCATTTCTATATATTCTATATTTTAGTTTTCTTCCTGCCACCAGTTCCTTTCCATCATTTGTTACAGATATTACTTTAAGATTTAATCTATCTCCACTTTTAATATAATCTCTTCCACTATTTTCAATTCCTATATATGTATCAAATTTTTTCAGTAAAATTTCCTCTATATTAGTTACTGGTCTACCTCCTGTTTCTAAAACTCTTGTAACTATTCTTCCAGTCAAATTAATATTTGATGGAGATATTTTCTCTAGATTATATGTAACTTCTCCTTTTCCATCTGCATTTAAAACTCCTTCTTTTTGATCATTATAGTAGAAACTATAAGTTGTAGGATCTTTAAATACATAATTTTTATACTTTTCAAAATAGATCTCTTCCTCTCTTACTTCTAATTCACTTGTATATTTCAAATCACTTCCAGGTGCTCCAAAAAGATAATCTGATTTTATACTATATTTAAGATTTTTTTCTTGAGAAAGTTCAAGCTCTTTAGGAACTTCTGTTTCTACCTTTATTTTATAAGGGACTATTGTTTCAATAGGTATATCCTTTTGAAACTTATCTCCACCTAACTCAACTTCTACCTTCCATAATCCAGTTTCTGAGTCTTGGTTAGTTGCTATTTCAAAAGTGTAAAATCCATTTTTACTATCTTTTATAACTCTATTCTCAATAAATTTTTCTCCTCTAGGTGTATAAACATTTACCTTTATAGGTTGCCCCTCTGGAAAAATACTTTTATTACTTCTAGCTATAACAGAAAAATAGATCTTATCTCCTGGTCTATAAATTCCTCTATCTGTATATAAGAACCCTTTTACACCTTTGCTACTATAAATTCCATCAACTGCAAATCCCTCATATGAAAGTTGAGAGTCATCAAATTTTAAAATTGATTTCTCCTCTCCTTTTTCACTAAGTAGATAAAAAATCTTATCGTTGTTATTAAAAATAACCTCTCCATTTTCATCAGTTACTTTCTCTTCTAAAAGTTGATTATTCGTTGTTATAGCCTTAACTTTAGCCTCTTTTACTAAAGAGTTATCTGTTATATTAAGAACATTTACTACAATGCTATCCCTTGTCTTTTGTGCTACCATTGCATTATCTGACAACATCACAACTTTTCCAATCTTCCCATTGTTCTCAAAGAAACTATATTTTTTCCAATTTTCTACATCATCTGGAAACTTATAATCTATTCCTTTCTCATCAAAAGATAGTTCAACTATATAAAATCCCTTCTTATCAGCTAAATTTCCTAAATCTATCTCTGTTTGAATCCACTTGTTTTTTATACTATCAAGAGTGTAAGTTTTCTCTAAAATAGTATCTCCTATCTTGTAAAACTCCCCTTGTAAAGCATAGTTAAAAACATTTCCATTTCCTTTAAAATTAAACTCTTGCAAAAATTGTGTTGTATTATTTTCATAGATTTTCTTCAAAGTAACATTAACTTTTTTTACATTAAGAGATCTAAAACTTATCCTCTTTTCATTTACCCCAGGTAAAATTATTCCCTCATTTGAAAAAGATATTTTAGGCTCTAAATCTTTAAAGGATACAGTAGTTTTATAATTCTCCTTCAGTTCTAAACCATCTTTAGATTTTAACCCTTTTCTTATCTCAACTTCATATGTATCACCTAAATTAAACTCTCCAGTAATTACCACCTTATTTTTAATTTTAACCAAAGTATACGGAATATCACTATTTACTTTTACATAGGCATCAATATCACTATTGAGATCTAAATCTTCAGAGAATCTTATCTCTATACTTTTCTTTCCAGATGAAACTGTTGAAACTTCCACTATATTCAAATATTTTTCCTCTTGTTTTATCTCTTCCTTTTCTTTTTCTAATTCAATATTTGAACTTACCTCTTTATTCTCTTGAACTTTCTCCTGTTCTGCTTCTTTTCCACACCCTAATATAGTAACCAACATCAAAAATGCCAATAACTTTTTCATTTTCCCTCCTTATGTTGCTCCTATCACTTTAAAAATATAGTTTTCAATAGAATATCTCTTAATTTATCGTTGCTAATTTTTAGATTAAGCTTTTCTTTTAATTTTTCTATTCTCTGCTCCTCTAAATATCTCTCTTCATTCAAATTATCTCTATGTATAATCTCCATCTCTTCATCAGAAAAACTATTTATTACCTTTAAAAATTCCTCTCCATAGTTTTTAAATTTCTGATTTCCTATACCCCTTATTTTTAACATATCCCATCTATTTTTAGGTTTTTTCTCTGCTAACTCCATAAGTGTCAAATCTGAAAATACAATATAAGGAGCTACATTTTCCCTCTCAGCAATCTCACTTCTCAACTGATTTAAATTTTCAAATAGTGGATCTTCATAATAATCAAAGGTTACCTTCTCATCTATTCTTCTAAAAACAGTTATCTCATTTTTCAAGACTTTTCTAGCTCTCTCATTCAATTTTAAAACTGGAAAACTTCCTGCACTTTGTTCTAAATATCCATCTGATATTAAGAAATTTATAAACTCCTCTATCCACTTTATCTCTCTATCTCTTAATATTCCAAAGGTAGAAAGTTTATTATACTCTTTTCTATCCATTTTACTGTCTGAACGTCCAACTAATATATTAGTCAAAGTCGATATTCCAATACTCTCTTTAGCTCTACCTATACAAGATAGAACTTTTTGAGCATCAATTGTTAAATCCTCTACATTCTTAAAAGATTTACAGTTGCTACAATTTCCACAATAATTTTTTATCCTCTTATCACCAAAATATTTTAAAATATATTCTCGATAGCAACTTTCTAAATAGGCATACTCCACCATTACATCTAATTTAGCTCTCTTCTCCTTTTTTAAACTATCCTCTGTCTCCTCATTAGAATCAATTAAATACTCTTGTAACCCTATATCCTCTTCAAAAAACATCAAAATAGCCTCTGCTGGAGCTCCATCCCTTCCTGCACGTCCTGCCTCTTGGTAGTAACTCTCCATATCCTTAGGAATATTTCTATGTATTACAAACCTTACATTTGATTTATCTATTCCCATTCCAAAAGCATTTGTTGCTACCATTATCTTTATCTCATCTCTAATAAACTTCTCTTGATACTCTTTCCTCTCTTTTTCATTAAGTCCAGCATGATATTTTCCTACATTGTATCCTCTAATATCTTTTAAATATGAGTATAAATTGTCTACCTCTTTTCTTGTTGAGGCATATATTATTCCAGATTTCTTAGGATTTTTCTTCAGATAATCTACTATCCAAGCCTCTGGTACAACATTTCTCACTACCTTAAAAAATATATTTTCTCTATCAAAACCAGCTACATATGAGAAAGGTTCTTTCATCTGAAGCTTATCCTCTATATCTTCCCTTACCTGTGGAGTTGCTGTTGCTGTAAGAGCAAGAATCTGTGGTCTTTTTCCTATTTTTTTTAAAAAATTTGGTATCTCTAGATAACTTTTTCTAAAATCGTGTCCCCATTGAGATATACAATGTGCCTCATCAACTGCCACCATTGAGATATCTAGCTTCCCAATAAAAGCTGAAAACTTCTCATTTTCAAATCTTTCTGGAGCTATATATATTATCTTGACTCTACCACTTTTTATCTTATGAATTACCTCTATATACTCCTCTCTAGATAGTGTTGAGTTAATATATACACTTTTTATCCCTAATAATTTTAAACTGTCCACTTGATCTTTCATAAGAGAGATCAAAGGGGAAATCACAAGAGTTATCCCTCTAAATAACAGTGCTGGAATTTGATAACAGATAGATTTTCCTCCCCCTGTACTCATCACCCCTAATGTATCTCTACGTGACAATACTGAGGAGATTATAACCTTCTGCCCCTCTCTAAAATCATCATATCCATATATCTCTTTTAATAATCTTCTAGCTTCTATTTTCATGAACTCACCAATCAAATTTTTTGTTATCTATATTATACCATAACCCTAGCAAATATCTTATGAAATCCAATTATTTTATTATTCTTTCATATCAATGGCTATTTTAATAACTCCATCTCTTTTATTTTCAAAAATTTCATAAGCTTCCATTATATCTTTAAATTTCATTCTATGAGTAATCAATGAAGTTGCATCTATCTTCTTTTCCTCAATATATTTCATTATCTTATCACAATCATAACCATCTACCCCACCAAATTTAATTGTTAAATTTTTTCCATATATATTTGGCAGAGGTAAAGTTTGATCTTTTTCATACATAGCCACCAGTACAACTGTTGCATTTGGACGAGCTATTTTCAATGCTAAATCAAAAGTTCTCTCTCCTCCAGCAACTTCAAAAACTCTATCTGCTCCTCTTCCCTCTGTATATTTCAGAATCTCTTTCTCAATATCTACTTTTAAAGGATTTAAAACTATATCAGCATAACTATTTTTCTTAACTAACTCCAATCTATTTTCATCAACATCTATTACAATTATCTTTTTAGGATTGTGCAATTTCAAATTTAATAGTGTACAAAGCCCTGTTGGTCCTGCACCTATTACAACTACTGTATCATCTTTCTCTATCTCTCCTATCTTGCATGCCCAATATCCTGTTGATAATAGATCTCCTGTAAATAGTGCCTCTTCATCTGTTACACTATCTGGTATCTTAGTTAAACAATTATCAGCAAAAGGAATGCGTGTATACTCACCTTGTCCACCATCTATTCTACAACCTAAAGCCCAACCACCATTTTTATCTATACAATTATTTACATAACCTTTCTTACAATAGAAACACTCTCCACAAAAAGTTTCACAATTTACTGCAACTCTATCTCCTATATTGAAATTTTTAACCTTTGCTCCCTTTTCCTCTACTACTCCTACAAATTCATGTCCTAAAACTACACCTTTAACTGACCTTGGAACAAAGCCTCTCTTTATATGGATATCACTTGAACATATAGTTGTTGTTGTTACTTTTAAAATAACATCTGTATCCTCTATCAATTTAGGTTTCTCACACTCTTTTAATACCAATCTATTAATATCTTCATATACAACTGCTTTCATTTTATCCTTCCTTTCTATTTTTTATCTTTTCTTTCATTATTATATATACTCCATATTCTCTATTTTATCAAGATTATTAATTTATTTTAAATCCTTTGAATAAAATAGAAAAAACATGATATAATATATATTATTTTATTTTCAGGAGGCTTTAAAAATGAGTAACAACATTACATATAAAGAGGTTTTAGAATTAGATAACTATATACTTATTGATGTTAGAACACCTAAGGAATTTGCTAGAGAACCAATTATAGGAGCAATCAATATTCCTGTTCTATTAGATGATGAAAGGGTAACAGTTGGAACTACATATGTTCAACAATCTAAAGAGTTAGCTAAAGAGATTGGAATAAACTGTATATCAAAAAGACTTCCTGAAATTTTTAAACAGGTACAGGAGCTTTCAAAAAAATATAGAAGACTTGTTTTCTATTGTGCTAGAGGTGGAATGAGAAGTGGTTCTATGTCTGCTCTTTTTGGCTCTCTTGGTTATAGAGTTTCAAAACTTGAAGGTGGATATAAAGCATATAGAGACTACATAGCTAAAAACACTCCATTAGCTAATGAAGGATTTAAATATATTGTTTTACATGGTAGAACAGGTATTGGAAAAACTAAGATTCTTAATAAGTTAGAAGAGTTAGGTTATCCTGTTATGGACTTAGAAAAGATGGCTGATCATAAGGGATCTTTCTTTGGTAATCTATGTGAAAAAAGACAACAAAGTCAAAAGAGATTTGAAAGTGAAATTTTACATTTTCTTTTAAATAATAAAAAAGGGTATATTATTGCTGAAAGTGAAAGCAAAAGAATAGGAGATGCTTATATTCCTGAGTCAGTATATGATTCTCTTGTTTCTGGTTATCACTTAATGGCTGATACAACTCTTGAACATAGAATTGAGGTGCTTATGGAGGATTATGCTAATGCTTCAAAGGAGGAGCTAAAAGCCTCACTTAATAAAGTTGGACGTTATATTTCTAAGAAAAATCTTACTAAATATATGGAGTATCTTGAAAATGATAAATTGGTTGAACTTGCTACTGATTTGGTGAAGGAATACTACGATCCACTTTATCAAAAGAGTATTGATAAATATATGTTTAATGAGCATATTTTCTACTCAACTACTGATGAGGGGGTAGAAAAGGTTATTGAATTTTTAAAGGCTCATGGGTTTGAGGAGTAGAAAGAGAAAAGAGAGTGACCAACATAATTTTTATGTCGTCACTCTCTTTTGCATTCCCCTGCCAAGGAATTATATTCTATCACTTTCCAACCTATCAGTAAAGATTATTTACAAAAATTCCCATCTTTCATTATCAGAATCTCTTCTCCATCTTCTGTTACCCCTACAATCTCTAAATCACTTGTTCCAACCATAAAATCTTCATGTGCCATAGAGATATTAACACCATTTTTCTTTAATTCATCCTCATTCATCTCACTTCCACCCTCTAAGCAAACTGGATATGCTTGTCCTAAAGCCAAGTGACAAGAGGCATTTTCATCAAAAAGTGTATTGTAGAAAACTGTATTTGAATTAGAAATTGGTGAATCATAAGGCACAAGTGCTACCTCTCCTAAATATCTAGCTCCATCATCAGAATCTAAAAGTTTAATCAGAGTTTCTTCTCCCTTTTCTGCCCCTGCTTCAACAATCTTTCCATCTTTAAATTTTAGATAGAAGTTTTCAATTAGATTTCCACCATAACAGAAAGGTTTACTACTATATACAATACCATTAACTTCATCTTTCTTAGGCAGAGTAAATACTTCCTCTGTTGGCATATTTGCTACAAAATATACTCCATCTTTTGATGTTTCTCCACCAGCTGTCCAAATATGTCCCTTTGGTAATCCTATCTCCAAATCTGTTCCTAAAGAGTTTCTATATCTTAATTTTCTAAATTTCATACTATTTAGATAGTTCATAGTATTTTTTAAATTTGTTAGATGCTTATTCCACTCTTCAACAGGATTTTCACTATCTGCTCTCACTATTGAAAGTATCTGATTCCATAATTTTTCCTTTGCCTCTTCTCCTTGAAGTTCAGGATATATTTTTTTGCTCCAAGCATCAGTAGGGATTGATACTACACACCATTGAACCTCATTATTCATAGCCTTTTCGTAGTAACCTTTCAATGCTATACTTCTAGCTTTTTGAGCTCTTGCAACTCTCTCTTGATCTACATCTTTCAATATCTCTGGGTCAGTAGCATAGATACTTAAAAAAGCAGCTCCTTTTTCAGCATAATCTTTCATCATATCAGCTTGATATTTAGGATAGTTATCAAAAATCTCATCAGCTCCATAGATATATCTATATTTTCCACAAACTTCATCTACCCAGTTTATAACTACCTCTTTAGCTCCAAATTTATATGCTGTTTCTACAACTTTTCTAGTAAATTCAAAAGTCTCCACAGGTGCACTTACAACTAAAATTTGTCCCTTTTGTATATTTATTCCTATTCTAATAATTAGTTCTATATAGTTAGCAATCTCTTTTCTCATGTTTCCCCCTTAATCTATTCTAAATCTTCCTTTAGAAATAAAGTTATTGATATATTTTGCTGTTCCCATTTTCTTATGAATTTCATCGTGTACAAGAGGAATTAAAAGTGTATCCTTTGCAGTTTCTAACATACACTCCTTTGAATTTAAAAGTCCATCATTAAACTCTCCTAACCATCTACTAAAAATCCCCTCTGTCTCTGTTCCAATTATTACTCCTATCTCTATTTTAGAGTTTTTAACTTCAAATTTCTTTCCTTTTCCTAAAGTTCTTAAAGGTTTAAATATTGTATCAAGTAGCGGAAAAACTCTTTTCAATCTTCTACGGACTACTGAATCTCTTAGAGGAGCTGCGATAAGTATTATCTTATCTACTATTCCATCAACTTCTTCATCTTTTAAAGTTTCCTCTATTAATTTTCCTCCTAAACCATATCCAATTAAAACAATCTCCTCTTTTTCAATCATTCCACCATATTTTAAGTTAAGCAGAAATTTTTTTAACATCTCCTTTGAAAATTTTATATCTGGAAAAGTAAGAGGAAAATTTAGATTTTCCACTTTATACCCTAATGATTTTAAATTTTGTTCTAAAGACTCCATATCTTTATAGCTTCTATGAAACCCATGAATCAACACTATTCTATAGCTCATCTTCTCACTTTCCTTTTCACTATTTTATTCATTTCCATTATATCATTTTTTTAGAAGAACTTTACTAAAAAATGAAAAATAATAGATAATTTTTTTATTTTTTATGGTATTATATCTTTAGAAATCAAAAACAGAGGAGGAAATTATGCAGAAAAAAAGATTGATTTTATCTATTTTCCTATTACTTTTTATCTCTCTTATAGCTTTAGGTGAGAAAATAGAGAATAGCAGAAATTTACTTACAGGAAAACTTCCTAATGGTATTACCTATTATATTTATAGAAATAAGAAACCTGAAAATAGAGCAGAGTTAAATCTAATAGTAAAAGCAGGTTCTCTTTTTGAAGAGGAAGAAGAACAAGGAATAGCTCATTTTATGGAACATATGGCATTTAATGGAACTACTAAATATGAAAAAAATCAGATGATAAAATATCTAGAATCTATTGGACTTAGCTTTGGAGGAGATCTTAATGCCTATACCTCTTTTGATAGAACTGTTTACAAGCTAAATGTTCCAACTGACAATATGGAATCTTTTGAAAAAGGTGTTGAAGTTTTAAGAGAGTGGGCTACTGAGGCTACTCTTGAATCTGAACAAGTTGAAAGTGAAAAAAAGGTTATTATAGAGGAGTGGAGATTACGTCAAGGATTAGCTCAAAGATTGGGAGATACACAAAAGAAAGCTATCTTTTCTGGTTCAAGATACTTTGATAGATTTCCTATTGGACTTCCTGAAACTATAAATGGAGCTACTTCTGATATTCTTAGAGGATTTTATGAAAAATGGTACACTCCGAAAAATATGGCTGTTGCTATTGTAGGAGATATTGAACCTAAAAAAGCTGAAGATCTAATAAAAAAATATTTTAACTTTAAAGAAAAAACTCAATTTACTCAAGGGAAAGATTACAAACTTAAAGATCTTAAAAATTCATATATAGTTTTTACAGATCCTGAAATTAGATATTCAACTTTGACTATTACTAAATTTTTAGATAGAAAGATAATTAATACTACTGAAAATTTTCAAGATTCAATAGAAAATCAACTTCTATTTAATATTTTAAATACAAGAATTATAAATCTAACTAAAGAAAGTAACTGCCCTATTATTGAGGGAGCTGTTTATAGTTACAATATCAATAAATATACTGATATTTTTAATACTGCTGTTGCTCTTAGAGAGGATAAAATTCAAGAAGGAGTCGCCCTTATAAACAATATTTTAAAATCATCGTCTATAAATGGAATCTCTGAAAATGAGTTAGGACTTGAAAAGAAAAATATGTTTAATTACTATAAAACTATTGTTGCCAATAAAGATAGTATCCAGCATGATACCTATATTGATGCTATTGTAAATCATGTTGTAGATGGAGAAAGTTTTGTTGATGTTGATGCTGAATTTGAAATATTCCAAAAAGTATTAAAAAATATAGATATTTCTCATTTAAATAAAAAGATAAAAGATATTTATAATAAAGAAGGGGTATATTTCCTATCAGCCCCTGAAAAAAATAGTATTATCTCTGAAAAGACTTTAAAAGAAACTATTGAAAAAGATAGAAAAAATAACAAGAATCTTTTAAGTTTTTCCAACACTATTCCCTCTCTGCCAACTTTAGATTTAAAAGATGGAGAACTAAAAAAAATAAGTGATAATGAATATATTCTTTCAAATGGAATTAAAGTGACTGTTAAAAATAGTGATTTTGAAAAAGATAGAATATATATAAAATTATTTAAAAAAGAGGGAAGTTCAATCAATAGTTATAATGAATATTTAAACTCTATATTTGCCCCTAACTTAGTTACGGACTCTGGTGCAAATACATTAAAACCAAATGAGATAGAAGCATTTATGAAGGGAAAAAACTTTAATATATCAGCTTATATAAATGATTATGAGCAAGGATTTAGTATTATGAGTGATAAAGAAAACTTAATTCCTGCTCTTGAATATTTAAATCATACAATTAGAAAACCTAAAATAGATAAGGAAGTTTTTAATACTGCTATTTTAAATGCAGAAGAAAGTATTAAAAATAGAGAAAATTCTCCTAAGGCAGTTTTTGGAGATAAAGTTGCCATTATCTATAGTGGAAACAATGAAAGAAGAAAACCTTTTACTTTAGAGGATCTGAAAAATATTAAAATAGATAAATCATTAGAATTATACAAAGAAAAATTTGATAATTTCAATGGATACAATCTTATTATTGTAGGAGCTTTTAATAATAAAGAGTTGCCAAATATATTAAAAAAATATTTTGCCTCTCTTCCATCAGAGGAAAAAATCATAACTCCTAGATCTTTAAATCTAAATATTCCTAAAAATATTGTAAATGAAAAAATTATCAAAGGGGTAGATAAAAAGGCTACTGTTTCTCTTATCTTCCCATATAATTCAAACTATGGATACAAAGAGAGAGTTTTATACAGTGGATTTTCTAGAGTTTTAAATATCGCCCTTATTGAAGATATTAGAGAGAAAATTGGTGGAGTTTACTCTATCTACTCTAAAACTTCCCTTTCTCCTAATAACTTTGGAGAAGATTTTTTAAGTATCAGCTTTAGTTGTGACACTAATAGAGTAGATGAGATTACAAAAGCTGTTCTTAAATCTATTAATTCACTTTTAAAAGATATTGACCAAAAGAAAATTGATAGTGTTATAAAAAATTATGAGTTATCGTATGATACTGAGCTTAAAGAAAATAGTTTCTGGATAAACTATCTTTATCAAAAAGCTACAGTTGGAAAAGATTATAAAGTTCCTACTCCTAAAGAGTATAAAGATATTTTAACTAAAGAAAATCTAATAAATTACAATAAAAAAGCTATAAATTTAAATAACTATATCAATGTTACTTTAATTCCTGAAAAGGAAAGTTTATAATATATTTAAAGGAGGATACTATGCCACATTTAAAAGTAAGAGGTATGGATAAAAAAGCACTTATTGAAAATAGCAAGGAGATAATTGATGGTTTAACTAACATTATCAAATGTGATAGAAACTGGTTTACTATTGAGCACATTGATACTGAATATATTTTTGATGGAAAAATTGTTGATGGATATACTTTTGTTGAACTATTTTGGTTTGAAAGAACACCTGAAGTTAAAGCTATGGTTGGGGAATTTCTTACTAGAATGATTAAAAAAATAAATGGAAATAAAGATTGTTGTGTAATTTTCTTCCCTCTACGTGGAGAAGATTACTGTGATAACGGAGAGTTTTTCTAATGAAAATTATATTCTCTCCTAGTAAAGAGATGAAAGTTGGAGAGTTGAGCTCTCCATTTTCTTTCTCTCCAAAATTTAAAAATGAAAGTGTTGAAATTCTAAATATCTTAAAAAATCTAGATAAAAATCAAATTAAAAAGATTATGAAGATAAAAGGTGAGCTCTTAGAGGAAACTTATAATAATATAGTAAATTTTGATTTAAATTCAGAAATTAAAGCTATAAATTTATATAATGGGATAGCTTTTAAAAAATTAGAAATAGAAAATTACTCTTCTAAAGAATTAGAATATCTTAACAATTCAATTATTATATTATCAGCTATGTATGGGGCTCTTAATCCCTTTGATAATATCAAAAAATATAGATTAGATATGACTATGAAAATATCTGAAAACTCTCTTTACTCTTTCTGGAGTGAAAAAGTTACTGTATATATCAATGAGCTCCTATCACAAGACAGCGAGAAAATTCTATTAAACTTAGCATCTAACGAGTATTCAAAGATGATCAATAAAAAATCTCTTAATTTTAAAATGATAACTATTGATTTTAAAGAGTTTAAAAATGGAAAATATTTATCTGTTAGTAGTTTTTCAAAACAGGGAAGAGGGATGCTGTTAAACTATCTGATTAAAAATCAGATTACTAATATAGAAGAGATTAAAAAATTCAATGAGGATAGGTACTCTTTTAATAGTGAGTTATCTAATGAAAATACTATTATTTTCTCAAGATAATTAATTATATAAAATAAACTATAATTTATCTAACTAAGCTCAGTTATCTAGCACATCGCTAGATTTTGACAAAGTACCTTTGTATTTAGTAATTATTAGTCAATTTTAGTTATCTATATTTCTTTTTTAACATCAATTTGACTCCA